>Ga0153931_100020_pt1 | contig 137054 bp, 119 predicted proteins | sample TSNJ015MetaG_FD_104730 | JGI IMG/M metagenome (GOLD analysis project Ga0153931, IMG submission 104730) | Attine ant fungus gardens microbial communities from New Jersey, USA - TSNJ015 MetaG | ecosystem: Host-associated > Fungi > Mycelium > Unclassified | place: USA: New Jersey, Wharton State... | reverse complement strand
GTAATAATTCAAAATGAATTACTGCTTGGTCACTCTTTAAGACTTGATATTTTTTGCCACCGAGGTGGCTGATATCGTCTTGTGAGTGCCCACACAGATTGTCTGATAAATTGTTAAAGAGCATGCCGCTGTTCCGATAAGAATCTTATGCGGCGCGGGAGGCGTATATTACGTTTTCCCGCTGAAGAGTCAAGAGATTATTCATTCGAACATTCTTCTTTTTTCTTCCTAATCGAGCGACTTCTCAGTCGTTGTTCCCGGCCACTGGAGGCGCATTATAGGGAGTTCTCAGAAGGCCGCAACCCCTAATATACAAATAATTTATCGACCGCTGATTCTTTCGCCAAAAGGTGTTTAAAGCGGCAATTCTTGAATACTTCTGAAGCCATATGCCTGCAAAACAGGCAGCAGGATTTCAGCTTCTTCATTCATCGTCATGCAGTAGGCCAGGCTTTCTATTTCCACACCCTCTTTTTTGGCCGGAATTTCTTGATGAGAAGTCTCAATGAGCCAATGAGCACGACGAGCAATGGCAGAACCCGAGTCAATCAGGCGCGTTCCATCGGGTAATACCTGCGCCAACTCCTCGCTGAGCAGCGGAAAATGGGTGCATCCGAGCACCACGGTGTCCGGCGGCTCTTTTAAGCGCAGCCAAGGATGGAGGATTTTCTTCAGCACCGGCAATGAAACGGGCGCGCCGTGCAGCTTCGCTTCAGCTATTTCCACCAGCTCGGCCGACCCCAGCATCAGAATCTGGCAATCCGTGGCAAAGCGCTCGATTAAGTCATGAGTATAAGGACGCTGAACCGTGGCTCGGGTCGCCAGCAGCCCCACCACGCCATTACGCGTTAACTTGGCCGCCGGTTTAATGGCAGGCACGACGCCCACGACCGGACAGTTGAATTTGGCGCGTAATGCAGGAAGGGAAACCGTGCTCGCGGTATTACAGGCGATAACAATAATAGAAAGGGGATGACGCTTAGCGACCGCGCTGACTATCTCGACCACTCGCTCGACAATAAACTCTTCGGACTTCTCGCCATAGGGGAAAGCCACATTGTCGAAAGCATAGATGTAGTGGAGGTCCGGCAGCATCTCCCGGACTTCATGATAAACGGACAATCCGCCGACGCCGGAGTCAAATACCAGCGCCGTCGGACGGCCAGACGTTATCGAGCTATCAGAAGGTATAGCTTCCAGAGAGGAAGTATTCACGTCCTGGTGTTTCGTAGCCATAAACCGTCTCGTAATCTTTATCAAACAAGTTGGCAATTCTACCACGAACGGTCAGATGTGAGGTGACAGGATATGATACTGCGAGGTCCCATAAACTGACGCCGCCGAGTTTAACTGTCTGGTATGGATATGAGCCATAGTCTGTGTCGTAACGCTGCCCCAAGTATTGGTAGTTAATCGACCAATCGATCTGCGCCACATTCCAGTCAATCTGGTATTTAGCCTGCTGTTTGGCTCGGCGTACCAATACCGCGTTAGTTTCTGAATTGCGTGGATCCAGATATTCCAAGGTGATGGCGTGATGTAATGGGCCGGTGTCGAAATTGCCCGTCCATTCAACGCCCTTAATTGTCGCCTTATTAATATTGTAATAAGTCCCTTGGCTGTTGAAATCGATTAGCTGGTCGATGTCGTTGCGATACGCGGAAAAACGCCAATCGAGAGGCCCCGTCAAACCTTCCAGCCCGGCTTCCCACTGCTTGCTTTCTTCAGGCTTAAGATTTGGATCGCCATAAAAGCCGCTGTAGAGCTGGCTCAGATTGGGGGCTTTAAATGCCGTGCCATAGGAAGTTATCAGGCGATATCCGTCGATGAACTCCCACGCGGCGCTGCTCTGCCACGTGGTGTGCTGGCCAAACTGCGAGTTATCATCACTGCGCACCGCGCCCTCAAGGGTGAAGTCGCTAATTTTCTGCTGTGTTGTCAGATAAACGCCGGTATTACGCTGGCTATAGCCATCATCAAGGTAGCTGGTGCCCGGCTCGGTGGTGAGTCGCTGCCAATCCAAACCTGCACTCACCTGCCCTTTCCACACTTGGAAGGTGTTGCCCCATTGCAAGTTGTACTGGTCAGAGTCATCCAATGAAGCGGAAGAGTCATACTGCCCGTATCTCGGGTCATAGTTATAGTCTTTTACGTGGCTATAACTGCCAATCAGCTGAGTGGCGTAAATCCCATCTTCATAGCGCAGGCCCGTATCATAGGTGCGGCTGTAGAGCTGGCGGGTGTCGATTAGCGGGCTGTCAGGCGTGTAATAACCATCATAGGCCGTGCGATTGTCATAGCCATAAGCACGAGCAAAACCGCTGACTTGTTCTGTGAATTGGTGTTGCAGCGCCAGATAGAGCGTCTTGCTCATGAAGCCATCGCGGTCAGGCTGAGGAACGCCGCCGTTGTTGCCGTCAGCGACAACATCAATACCCCGCGTATAGGTATAATCGCCCGCGGCGGTTACCGTGGTGTTTTCACCCAGTTTCTGCTGGGTAGAGCCATTGTAATTTTGATACCCATTCGAGCCGATGCCAGCCCCGAGGGTGGTCCCATCCTTGTCGCGGGTGGTAATAATGTTGACCACGCCGCCAATGGCATCTGAGCCATAAACTGCCGAACGCGGGCCACGAATAAATTCAATTCGCTGTACCAGCGCGATAGGGATCTGGCTAAGGTCAGTTGAACCTGAAATACCCGCCTGATTTAAACGCACGCCGTCCATTAAGACTAATGTGTGGCTAGAGTTAGTACCGCGCACAAATAAAGAACTGAGCTGGCCCATGCCGCCATTCTGCGCAATATCCACGCCCGGCAGGCGGCGTAATACATCCACCACGGATTTAGACTGCCAGCGATCGATATCCTCGCGGGTCACAATATCCATTGGCGCTAATACTGAAGAGACGGGCTGTGGGAAGCGGTTGGCGGTAACAACGAGATTGTCGCTGTTATCTGAAGAGGAAGTATTGTCCTGCGCCCACCCAGAAAAAGCTGTGACAGATAATACTGTCAGCAGCGCGTGCTTTTTAATTGTCATGAATTGAGCATCCAAACTTAATTGGCGGATGCCGCAGAAAAACACCCTCGTTCTCGCGACGAAGGTGAAAATGCGACGGAAAATCGGCAGGTTTTCGGACTTAGGATTTGTTGGCTAATTAAAGAAAGAATTAATACGCCGCCACCGGGCGATGACTTCCCATCCCTCTTACATCTTCTCTATAAAGTGCTCTATATAAAGAATGAAGAACTAGACAGTGTCGGTAACAGCTTGCGCTGCTATCGCCGTGATTTCCCCATACCGCTGCGCGCCAGTTCCGGATTCACACCGGATTCCCTTTTAACTCTGTTACCGAGGCCGAATTGCATCCTACGATCAACCCTTTTGGAAATCCAGACATCCGTAAGGGCTATTAAATTTTAATCAAATAGGCTGAGGTAATAACGCCAGTCAAGAAGGGGAAAACTGGACTTCGCGGGAGCATTCCCTACAATCCCCCGCTAAGTTCGCCCATTTACCCGCAGTAGACGAGATAAATCATGACGCCTGAAAACCTGCCCATTGAACAATACGACGACCAACTGGCGGAAAAGACCGCACGTCTCACGGCGATGATGACGCCTTTTCAGGCCCCGGCTCCTGAGGTTTTCCGCTCTCCGGTCAGCCACTATCGCATGCGCGCCGAGTTTCGCGTCTGGCATGACGAGGGCGACCTGTACCACATTATGTTTGATCAGCAGACTAAGGCTCGCGTGCGCGTCGACCAGTTCCCCGCCGCCAGCGAGCTGATTAACCGCCTGATGCCTGTGCTGATTGCTGCTATTAAAGAAGAGCCGGTGCTACGCCGCAAAATCTTCCAGATTGATTACTTGTCCACGCGCAGCGGCAAGCTGATCACCTCCCTGCTGTATCACCGCAAGTTGGATGATGAGTGGACCGCGGCCGCGACGCTGCTGCGCGACAAGCTGCGTCAGGACGGTTTTGATATTCAACTGATTGGCCGTGCTGCAAAAACCAAAATCATGCTCGACGAAGATTATGTCGATGAAGTCCTGCCAGTGGCGGGCCGCGACATGATTTATCGCCAAGTGGAGAACAGCTTCACCCAGCCGAATGCCGAGATGAACATCAAGATGCTCGAATGGGCGCTGGGCATTACTGAAGGCTCGACCGGCGACCTGCTGGAGCTTTACTGCGGCAACGGCAACTTCTCGCTGGCGCTGGCAAGAAACTTCAATCGCGTCTTGGCGACTGAAATTGCTAAACCTTCGGTGGCAGCGGCGCAATATAATATTGAAGCGAATCAGATTGATAACGTGCAGATCATCCGCATGGCGGCCGAAGACTTCACCCAGGCGATGAACGGCGTGCGCGAATTCCATCGTTTAAAAGATGTGGATTTGTCCGGCTACGACTGCAACACCATTTTTGTCGATCCACCGCGCAGCGGGCTGGACGACGACACCGTGAAGATGGTGCAGGGCTACGACCGTATTCTTTATATCTCCTGCAACCCGGACACGCTGTGCGCTAACCTCGAGACGCTGAGCCAGACCCACCGCCTGACCAAGCTGGCGCTGTTCGACCAATTCCCTTATACCCATCATATGGAATGTGGCGTGCTGCTCGAGAAAATCTAAGCGCGTTACTGCGTCGCAACAAAGACAAAGGGCAGCCCAATGGCTGCCCTTAATTTATTCATTCAATGCAACAACTCGACGCGAAAACTCTGTCAGATATTGTCTGCTTTGCGCTTCTTCAGCTTGATACCAATCCAAAACACCAGCACCACGCTAATCAACGACGGCAGGAAGTTGGAACCCAGCTGCGGGTACTCCGCGCGCACGATAGTGCTGTAAAGCAGGAAACCGAGCAGGAAGCTGGCCGCCGCTAAGGTCGGCAATCCCTTGGCCATCTCTTTCTGGTGATAGCGCAGATGCAGGCAATAGACCGCCAGACAAAGGGCTATTACAGGGAAAACGGAGAAGGTTACTACGGAGCTAAAAAACGCGTCGAACGTGCCGTTGATCGACAGTCCGGCAATCAGAGCCAGGAGCAAAGTGCCATTATCCTGGTTCGGTTGTTCGGTCATCTTCAGTACCTCTGGACTTATTAGTTGGAGATACCGCCGTGCGCTCCTGCTGACGGCGATACCAGTAATATGCACCTTTAGAAATCATCCGTAGCTGCAACACCAGCCTCTCTTCTAGCTGGCGGCGCTGGGCTATCTCAACATCCAGCGCTTCCGCACCGGCGTTAAAGACGATGATCACCATGGCTTCTGCCTGCGCTTCAGTAAAGCTACGCGGCATATGGTTTTCGAGTTGTAAATAATCTGCCAGTTCTGCAATAAAGTGCTGAATTTCACGAGCGACGGCGGCACGGAAGGCCGAAGAGGTCCCAGAACGTTCGCGCAACAGTAAGCGAAAGGCGTTAGGATTATTGCCAATGAACTCCATAAAAGTCGATACGGATGTGCGAATAACGCTGCCACCTTTGGCAATACGTTGTCGCGCTTGGCGCATCAGTTGACGAAGCATTAACCCACTCTCGTCTACCATGGTCAGGCCGAGTTCATCAACATCACGGAAATGCCGGTAAAAGGAGGTTGGTGCGATCCCAGCCTCGCGGGCAACTTCACGCAGACTTAAACTGGCAAAGCTGCGTTCAGCACTGAGCTGGCTAAATGCCGCCTCAATCAGTGAGCGGCGCGTGCGCTCTTTTTGTTGTGCTCTTACGCCCATGACCTTCATCCGCAGTGTTTTCTTCTTATTAAAGGTGTTAATAAAATGACTCGTTATGATTTCACTATACCAAATTTTTTAACCCGCCGAGGTATAGAAAAGAGAGGATAAAGTGGGTCTGAATGTTGCGGTTTTCCCACGAATTGACAACTGCTTGTAGGGAAAACAGGACTAATATGTTACTTTCTCGTTGTTATTTTGTATAAAAAATAGGTTTCGAACCATGCAACAGCAATCTCATTTTGATGCCATTATCATCGGCTCAGGCCCTGGCGGAGAAGGCGCCGCTATGGGACTGGTTAAACAAGGGGCCAGAGTTGCGGTCATCGAACGCTATAATAACGTCGGTGGCGGCTGTACTCACTGGGGAACTATCCCTTCGAAAGCCCTGCGCCACGCCGTCAGCAGAATTATCGAATTCAACCAAAATCCGCTGTATAGCGACAACTCCCGCACCCTGAGTTCAAGCTTCCCCGACATTCTGCGCCACGCTGATTCAGTGATTAATCAGCAAACTCGCATGCGTCAGGGTTTTTATGAGCGCAACCAGTGCCAGCTTTTCGCCGGTGACGCCAGCTTCGTGGATGAACACACTGTCAGCGTACGCTACGCCGACGGCACCCATGAAGAGCTTACCGCCGACAATATCGTCATCGCCTGTGGCTCGCGCCCATACCGCCCGCACGGCGTCGACTTTAGCCACCCACGCATCTACGACAGCGACTTAATCCTTGAACTGAGCCACGAGCCGCGCCACGTGATCATTTATGGCGCCGGGGTTATCGGTTGCGAATACGCATCGATTTTCCGTGGCCTGAACGTCAAAGTCGACTTGATCAACACCCGTGACCGCCTGCTGTCATTCCTTGATCAAGAGATGTCCGACGCGCTCTCTTACCACTTCTGGAACAACGGCGTGGTGATTCGTCACAACGAAGAGTTTGAGAAGATTGAAGGCGTTGAAGATGGCGTGATCATGCACCTGAAATCCGGCAAAAAGGTCAAAGCAGACGCCCTGCTTTACGCCAACGGACGCACAGGTAACACCGACCAACTCGGCTTAGAAAACATTGGCTTAGTCGCTGATAGCCGCGGCTTGTTGAAAGTGAACAGCATGTATCAAACCGCGCTGTCGCACATCTATGCCGTGGGTGATGTCATTGGCTACCCAAGCTTGGCGTCGGCAGCTTACGATCAGGGACGCATTGCCGCGCAGGCGATGATTCAGGGCGAAGCTAAGGTTCACCTGATTGAAAACATCCCGACCGGCATTTACACCATTCCGGAAATCAGTTCTGTGGGTAAAACCGAGCAAGATCTGACCGCCATGAAGGTGCCGTACGAAGTGGGCCGCGCGCAGTTTAAACATCTGGCACGTGCGCAAATCGCCGGGATGAACGTAGGGAGTCTGAAGCTGCTATTCCATCGTGATACCAAAGAAATCCTTGGTATTCATTGCTTTGGCGAGCGTGCTGCGGAGATTATCCACATCGGTCAGGCCATTATGGAACAGAAAGGCGAAGGCAATACTATCGAATATTTCGTTAATACTACCTTCAACTATCCAACCATGGCGGAAGCGTATCGCGTTGCCGCCCTGAATGGATTAAACCGCCTGTTTTAACGCAGCGTTGTCCATATGAGCTTGCATGTGAACCTTAATGGCTTCGGCAAGCTGCTCATAACGGCCACGCAGCGGGGAACCGGGACGATACACCAGAGCAATGGTGCGTCTCGGTTCCGGCTTGTCACACACCAGATAGGTCACGCCATCGCGGCTGCGCTCTTTTGGCACCGACAATGACGGTAACAGCGTAATGCCGCTGCCTGCCGCCACCATGTTGCGCAGCGTTTCAAGGCTCGTGGCGCGGAAATGCGTGTCTTCGTCTGCCCCAGCCTGGAAACAGAAGCCCATCGCTTGATCACGCAAACAGTGACCATCTTCCAGCATCAGCAGCTTTTCTCCGGCTAGATCAGCCATGGCAACGCGTTCGCGCGAGGCCCACGGGTGCTCGTCATAAATCGCCAGCTTCATTGGCTCATCAAACAGCGGCACTTCGATAAAGGCTTCGCTCTCTTTGACCAGCGCTAGAATGGCGCAATCAAGCTTCCCGCTGTCGAGTTGCGCCAGCAGTTGCTGGGTCTGTGCTTCGTGTAGATACATCTCCAGCTTTGGAAAGGTTTTGTGCAACGTAGGAATGATTTGCGGCAGCAGGTAAGGCCCAACGGTCGGGATAAGCCCGATGTGCAGAGGCCCGGACATCGCCTCGCCTTGCTGGCTGGCCATCTCTTTCAGCACTTTCACTTCGCGCAGCACGGTTCTGGCTTGGTCCACCAGCAATAAACCCGCCTGAGTGAACAGCACTTTGCGGCTGGTTCTCTCGAGCAGCATCACGCCCAGCTCATCTTCCAGCTTGCGGATCTGCCCGCTTAAGGTCGGCTGGCTCACATGGCAAGAATCTGCGGCGCGTCGAAAGTGACGGAACTCCGCCAAAGCCACCAGATACTCCAAATCACGAATATTCATTTTTCCTCCATTGCCATAACAGGTCGAGACGATAGCTCGCGGCGATAGATAAGATAGCAATCAACGATTATAACTATCAACAACAATCGTTAATAATGGCACACATCGAAACGATACTGACAGAGTACAAGTTTTATATTTGATAAATTAAGAGGTTACTGATGTTTACAAGCCACGAAGGGAAACAAGTTCCACAAGTTACTTTCCACACTCGTCAAGGAGACCAATGGCTGGATCTCAGCACCGATCAACTGTTTAAAAATAAAACGGTCATTGTATTTTCGCTGCCGGGTGCCTTCACCCCGACATGCTCTTCGAGCCACTTGCCGCGCTATAACGAGCTGGCAGGCGTGTTTAAGAGCCACGGCGTAGACAGCATTCTGTGCGTCTCCGTCAATGATACTTTCGTCATGAATGCGTGGAAGGCCGAGCAAAGCGCCGCCAACATCACCTTCATTCCTGACGGCAACGGCGAATTCACCAAAGGCATGAATATGCTGGTTGAAAAGGCTGATTTAGGCTTCGGTCCGCGCTCTTGGCGTTACTCCATGCTGGTGCGTAACGGCGTGGTTGAGAAGATGTTTATTGAGCCAAACAAGCCGGGCGACCCGTTTGAAGTGTCTGATGCCGATACCATGCTGAAGTATCTGGCACCGGATTATAAAGTGCAGGAATCCGTGTCGATCTTCACCAAACCGGGCTGCCCTTACTGCTCTAAAGCGAAACAGATGCTGCAAGAGCGCGGCATTCAGTATGAAGAAATTGTATTAGGTAAAGACGCGACTACGGTCAGTCTGCGCGCTGTAACAGGCCGTGCAACTGTGCCACAAGTCTTTATCGGTGGTCGCCACATCGGGGGAAGCGACGATCTGGATGTCTATCTGAACAGCGAAGCAGACGTGTGCGAAGTAGCACAATAAGACGACGCGTAAAGATTGTAAGAGAATTAGGATAAGTAAAACGAAAGAAGCCCAAAATCAGGGGCATTGCTGCAAGGCAACCAACCTGATGGCGGGTGAGAGACTACGTGAACATTCGGCGGACTTTATGTCCGCCATTTTTTTTGCCTGCTTTTTACCTAAAGAAAAGGCCCCTGAACAGGAGCCTTTTGGTCTAGCGCGGTGAGCTATTACTCGCCTAAGCGACTTTTAGCATCGCTGATAGCCTGAGCAACCTGCTGTGGTGACACGCCGCCCTTGGCTGCACGCTTGTCGAGACAAGATTGCAGTTCGAGGATTGGGTAGACGTCATCGCCAATCACGCTGCTGAATTTCTGCAAATCGGCCAGTGGCAGGGCTTCCAGCGCTTTGCCCTGAGCAATGGCTTCAACCACGGCTTCACCAACAATATGGTGGGCTTCGCGGAAAGGCACGCCTTTGGCGACCAGATAATCCGCCAGCTCGGTGGAGTTCGCGTAGCCCTGCTGCGCGGCTTCTTTACAACGCGGGCGTTTGACCTGAATACCGTCCAGCACCAGCGCCGCCATTTGCAAGCAGTCCATCCAGGTATCGAGCGCGTCGAACAGCCCTTCTTTGTCTTCCTGCATATCTTTGTTGTACGCCAGCGGCAGGCCCTTCATGGTCATCATGATGCCGGTCAGGGCGCCCTGCACGCGACCACACTTGCCACGGATAAGCTCCAGCGCGTCCGGGTTTTTCTTTTGTGGCATCAGGGATGAGCCAGAGGTCACGCGGTCGGACAGATCTACAAACGACGCTTCTCCGCTGTTGAAGAAAATCAGGTCTTCGGCGAAGCGCGACAGGTGGATCATGCTGATAGAGGCGTTCGACAGCAGCTCCATCACGTGGTCGCGGTCTGAAACGCTATCCAAGCTGTTACGAGTCGCCGAGGCAAATCCTAACCAGCCGGCCAGCTGTTCGCGGTCCATTGGGTACGCCGTGCCCGCCAGTGCGCCACTGCCCAACGGGCTGACGTCCAGACGTTTCAGGGTATCTTGCAGGCGGCTTTCATCACGCGCCAGCATCTCGACATAAGCCAGACACCAGTGAGCGAAAGTCACCGGCTGGGCGCGCTGCAAGTGGGTGTAGCCCGGCATAACCGCGTCTTGGTTCGCTTGCGCAGTAGCGACCAACGCCTGCTGCAGGTGGCGCACGGCCTCTTGCAGGTTCAGTACCTGCTCTTTGCACCACAGTTTCAAGTCAGTGGCGACCTGATCATTACGGCTGCGGCCAGTGTGCAGCTTCTTGCCGAGGTTACCAACTTTGTCGATAAGCTTGCCTTCCACCCAGCTATGAATGTCTTCTGCGTCGCTGGCTAAGATCGCGCGCGGGTTGGCACGCACTTCTTCCAGCAACACGCCTAAGGCTTCTTCCAACTGAACCTGCTCTTCGGCAGTCAGCACGTTAACCGTCACTAACGCCTTCGACCACGCCACCGAGCCAATAATATCCTGCTCGGCAAGACGGTAATCGAAACGCAGGGAATCATTTAATTCTTTAAAACGCTGGTCTGCCGCCTGAGTGAAACGCCCGCCCCAAAGTGCCATAACCTGTACTCCTTGATGTATGCAAAAGGGCGCAGCCTGTGCGCCCTTAAAATATTTTCTACGCGCGAATTACTGCTTCTTCGAGTTCAGCGCACGGATGCGTGATGACAACGAGAACAAACGGATAAAGCCGCCCGCGTGGCTGTGATCATACACTTCATCTTCACCGAAAGTAGCGAACTCTTCAGAGTACATGCTGTTTGGCGATTTTTTCTGGATAGCCGTCGCGGTGCCTTTGTACAGCTTGACGACCACTTCGCCATTCACATCTTCTGCCAGCGCGTCAGCTGCGGCTTGGATGGATTCACGCAGCGGAGCGAACCAACGACCATCGTAAACCACGTAGGACATTTCATGGCCCAGTTGCTCACGCCATTTGAAGCTGTCACGGTCGAGAACCAGCTGCTCAACGCCGCGCAGCGCAGCCATCATAATGGTGCCTCCCGGGGTTTCGTAGCAACCACGGGATTTAATGCCCACCAGACGGTTTTCAACGATGTCGATACGGCCAACGCCGTGTTTCACGCCCAGCACGTTCAGCGCTTCGAGGCACTGGAATGGCGTCAGCTCTACGCCGTTAACCGCCACAACGGCGCCCTTCTCAACTTTAATGGTGACCAGCTCAGCTTCGTCTGGCGCGTCTTCTGGCGCCACTGTCCATGCCCAGCAATCTTTGTTTGCTGCATTCCATGGGCTTTCCAGCACGCCGCCTTCAGTAGAGATGTGCCACGCGTTTTCGTCACGGCTGTAGATTTTTTCCAGCGACGCGGTGGTCGGGATATTACGCTCTTTCAGGTAATCCAGCAGGGCTTCACGGGAACGCAGATCCCACTCACGCCAAGGAGCGACCACTTTCAGCTGTGGAGCCAGCGCGGTGTAAGTGGTTTCGAAACGAACTTGGTCGTTACCTTTACCTGTCGCGCCGTGGCACAGTGCATCAGCGCCAACTTTCAGTGCCAGCTCAACCTGTGCTTTCGCAATCAGTGGACGCGCCATTGAGGTGCCGAGCAGATAGCTGCCTTCATACAACGCGCCGCTTTTCAGCACCGGGTAAACGTAGTCTTTGATGAACTCTTCACGCAGGTCAACCACGTGGCACTCAGAAGCACCTGTGCGCAGGGCTTTCTGCTCGATCCCTTCGAGGTCAGCACGTTCTTGGCCGATGTCTGCAACGAAAGCGACCACTTCACAGTCGCCATAGTTTTCTTTCAGCCAAGGAATGATTGCCGAGGTGTCCAGACCGCCAGAATAAGCCAGAACGATTTTCTTGATGCCTTTGGTTGCTGCCATGATGATTTCCTTTAAAAATTTTATTGATTTAACAATTCAGTCAATGGGTTAAGCACGAAGATCACGCCAGAATACGCGTACCGATCGCCGTGCCATTAAACAGTGCCGGAAGCTGCTCGGCGTGACGCCAGCTGGCGATATCGACCGGGCGGCCAAGAGAGCGCGCGGCGTCTAACGCGGCGTGAACCTTCACAATCATGCCGTCGGTAATGATGCCTTGCTCAATCAGCTGTTCCGCTTTCTGCGTGGTCATTTCTGGGATGCGCTGGCCTTTGCCGTCGAGAATACCGCTCACATCTGACAGCAGGATTAAATCTGCGCCCAGCGTGGCTGCCAGCGCCGTCGCGGCTTGGTCAGCATTCACATTCATCAGTTCACCGGCGGCGGTGATACCAATGGAGCTGATGATCGGCAGGTAGCCCGCGCCAGTCAGGGTATTAATCAGTGCCGGAGAGCCCACTTCGGCTTTGCCGACATTACCCAGCTCTTCGCTCAGTTGTGTTACCACCACCGAGCCGCCGTCTGCCAAAGACAGGCCAACGGCGTTGATGTCGTTTTTCACCGCCCACGCCAGCAGGGTTTTGTTGGCGCTACCGGCCAATGCGCCAGTGATGATATCGATTTGGTCCGCAGGGGTTACGCGCAGGCCCGCTTTCTTCACCACAGGCAGGTTGAGTTTCTTCATCAGCTCATCGACCAGATAACCGCCGCCGTGAACGATCACCAATGGGCGCTGATATTGCTGGCGATAAGTCACCAGCGCCATGAACAGGCGCTCGAGCGCTTCTTCATTGTCCAGCAACACACCACCTAATTTGATAACTAACGGATTCATAGCTGTTCGCGCCTCAATCGATTTAAGTAAATGTTTGATTTTAGACCAAGATAAATTAAAGCAGCGATTGGGTTTCTGGGAAACCAAAGCGCAGGTTCAGACATTGCACCGCTTGCGCCGACGCGCCTTTCAGCAGGTTATCTTCTGTCGCAACCACAATCAGGTGCTCGCCTTTCACCACAAAACCGATGTCGCAGAACGGCAGGCCCACCACGTCTTTCAACGCCGGAACGCCCTTGGTGTAGAGACGCACCAGAGGTTTGTCGTGGTAAGCGTTATGGAAAGCTTCCGCCACGTCCTGCGCCGTCACGCCCGCTTTCAGGCGGCAGGTGATGGTGGCCAGAATGCCGCGCGGGAAGTTGCCAAGGTGCGGGGTAAAAATCACCGGCACGCCAAGATGCTCTACAATTTCTGGGTGGTGACGATGGTTGAACAGGCCATAAGGTTGCAGGCTGACTTCGCAGAAGCTGGTGCCGAGAGAAGCTTTACGCCCCGCGCCGCTCACGCCGCTGGTCGCGTTAATCACCGGCCACTGGTCTTCATTCAACAGGCCATTTTCCACCAGCGGTTTTAACGCCAGCTGAGAAGCCGTTGGGTAGCAGCCTGGAACCGCGATGAGTTGCGCGGTTTTGAGTTTGTCGGCTTGCCATTCGGCAAGGCCGTACACCGCCTTGTCCAGCCAGTCGAGGTGCTGGTGTTCAAAGCTGTAAAATTCGGAGTAGAAATCAGGCTTGTTAACGCGGAAGGCACCGGACAGGTCGAACACCACGCAGCCCGCGGCCAAAAATTGCGGAGCCAAGTCGTGGCTGACTTCATGGGCGGTGGCTAAAAAAACCACATCGATATCTTTCGCCGCGTCTTCCACATTTTTCATTGGCAAAACAGGCAGATCGAGGGTGCCTTTTAACTGAGGGTGCAAATCAGAAAGCAATTTTCCTGCATCTGCACTTTGCGCTGAAACCATTAAAGCGGTTATGTTCATCTGTGGGTGGCGGTTCAGGTAGGCAGCGAGTTCAGCTCCGGCGTAGCCTGTGGCACCAACAATCAGCGTATTCAACATGGGGTCTGTTCACCTTTTCAACTTAACTGTATGGCCTTGCGATACAGCGTACTTCTTAGGTAACAGGGTTCACCGCGTCATACGCCGTTCACCCGCGAGATTCTCAGCAACTGCGTTGGGTTAAACCGGCCGTTCTTTCCGGTTCCCTTACGCACTGGCATATTGTATTTTTATTCACATAAACTGCATGAATATGAATACTACCCTAACTAAAGGCTGTCAACAGTGAAGATGAAATTACCTCCTTTTATTGAGCTTTATCGGGCGTTAATCGCGATACCTTCTATCAGTGCTACAGACAGCGCATTGGATCAAAGCAATGAAAAGCTAATCAACCTGTTAGCAGGCTGGTTCCGCGACTTAGGCTTCAAGGTTGAGATCCAAGCCGTGCCGAATACTCGCAATAAATTCAATATGTTGGCAAGCGTTGGCGAAGGCGCTGGCGGCCTGCTGCTGGCGGGCCACACTGACACCGTCCCCTTCGACGATGGCCGCTGGACTCGCGACCCTTTCACCCTGACCGAGCATGAAAATAAGCTCTATGGTCTGGGTACCGCCGACATGAAAGGTTTCTTCGCTTTTATCGTCGATGCGCTGCGTGATATCGATACAACCAAACTGACTAAACCTCTATATATCCTTGCCACCGCCGATGAAGAAACCACCATGGCGGGCGCGAGCTATTTTTCGAAAAATACCGCCATTCGCCCAGACTGCGCGATCATCGGCGAACCGACGTCGTTGAAGCCGGTTCGTGCGCATAAAGGCCATATTTCGAATGCCATTCGTATCACCGGGCAATCGGGTCACTCCAGCGACCCGGCGCGCGGCGTAAACGCCATCGACCTGATGCATGACTCCATTACTCAGCTGATTGGCCTGCGTAACACCCTGAAAGAGCGCTACAACCACAGCGGCTTTGTGATCCCTTATCCAACCATGAACTTCGGCCACATTAGCGGCGGCGATGCGGCTAACCGTATTTGCGCCTGCTGTGAGCTGCACATGGACATCCGCCCACTGCCGGGACTGACACTGTCTGACCTCGATGGCCTGCTGCAAGAAGCGCTAGAGCCGATCAGCAGCCGCTGGCCGGGTCGCGTCGCCATCGAAGAGTTGCATCCGCCAATTCCGGGCTATGAATGCCCGCCGGACCACCAGCTGGTGCAAGTGGTTGAGAAGCTGCTGGGCGTGGAAACGGAGATTGTTAACTACTGTACCGAAGCGCCGTTTATCCAAGAGCTGTGCCCGACGCTGGTCTTAGGGCCGGGTTCAATTGAGCAGGCGCACCAGCCGGATGAGTACATTGATACCGCGTTCATCAAGCCGACTCGCGAGCTGATCGCGCAAGTGGTGCATCACTTCTGCCACCACGTATAAGTGAAGAAAGAGAAGCAGTATCAAGGGCGTCGCAGGGCGCTCTTGATACTGGACAAGATGCTGATTAGACAAACTGATACCTTGTGAGCTGTAATTAAATTTCAGCCATATTGACGAAAAATGCCTTTTTTTAGTGAAGGAAACGACGTTTTTGCGGTAAAACAGTTGTGTAATTAAAAAAAGAGAAAGTTTGGCAGACAGAAAAGGCGTCACAGCCTTACGGGTGAAAGTTATTTACAAATTATAAAAATCGGGTCCGAGGTCAACAGAGGTAATATGAACGAACAATATTCCGCAATGCGCAGTAATGTCAGTACCTTAGGTAAACTGCTTGGCGACACCATCAAAGATACGTTGGGAGAGCATATCCTTGATCGTGTTGAGAAAATTCGTAAGTTATCCAAATCCTCACGCGCTGGAAATGAAGCAGATCGTAAAGAGCTGCTTTCCACGCTGCAAAACTTGTCCAATGACGAGTTACTGCCAGTGGCCCGTGCTTTCAGCCAATTCCTCAATCTGACCAACGTGGCGGAGCAGTACCACAGCATTTCGCCTAATGGCGAAGCGGCCAGCAACCCTGAAGTGCTGGCACAGCTGATTGAACGCCTGAAAGCCAAAAATCTGTCCGACCAGCAGCTGCGTGACGCGGTTGAAGAGCTTTCTATCGAGCTGGTGCTGACGGCTCACCCAACCGAAATCGCCCGCCGGACGCTGATCCACAAACTGGTGGAAGTGAACAACTGCCTAAAGCAGCTGGACCACAACGATCTGGCGGATTACGAGCGCAAACAGATTATGCGCCGCCTGCGCCAGCTGATTGCCCAGTCTTGGCACACCGATGAGATCCGCAAACACCGCCCTTCGCCGGTTGATGAAGCCAAATGGGGATTTGCCGTCGTTGAGAACAGCCTGTGGGAAGGCGTACCGTCATTCCTGCGTGAATTCAACGAGCAGCTCGAAACCTCACTGGACTATAAAATGCCAGTCGAAGCCGTGCCGGTTCGCTTCACTTCTTGGATGGGTGGCGACCGCGACGGTAACCCTAACGTCACGGCAGACATCACGCGCCACGTGCTTTTACTCAGCCGCTGGAAAGCCACGGACCTGTTCCTGCGCGACGTCGCGGTGCTGATTTCCGAGCTTTCCATGACCGAAGCCACTGATGAACTGCGCGAACGCGCCGGTGGTGAAGAAGGCATCGAGCCTTACCGTGTGATCATGAAGCGCCTGCGCAGCCAGCTGACCTCCACTCAGGTCTATTTGGAAGCGCGCCTGAAAGGCGAACGCCTGCCGCAACCTCACGATTTATTGATCAACAATGACCAGCTGTGGGAGCCGCTCTACGCCTGCTACCAGTCACTGGTTGCCTGTGGCATGGGCATTATCGCCAATGGTCAACTGCTCGACACCCTGCGCCGCGTGCGCTGCTTCGGCGTGCCGCTGGTGCGTATCGATATCCGTCAAGAGAGCACACGCCACACCGACGCCATTGCCGAAATCACTCGCTACCTCGGCTTGGGTGACTACGAAAGCTGGTCAGAGTCTGATAAACAAGCCTTCCTGATCCGCGAACTGAACTCACAGCGCCCGCTGGTTCCGCGCTTCTGGGAGCCTAGCGAGAACACCAAAGAGGTGCTCGACACCTGTCAGGTGATTGCCGAAGCGCCGGAAGGCTCCATCGCCGCCTACGTCATTTCTATGGCTAAAACACCGTCCGACGTGCTGGCCGTTCACCTGCTGCTGAAAGAGGCGGGCTGCCCGTTCACTCTGCCAGTCGCGCCGCTGTTCGAAACCCTTGATGACCTGAACAATGCTGACTCTGTAATGACTCAGTTGCTGAATATCGACTGGTATCGCGGCACCATTCAGGGCAAACAGATGGTGATGATTGGCTATTCCGACTCGGCGAAGGACGCGGGCGTGATGGCGGCTTCATGGGCGCAGTACCGCGCTCAGGACGCATTAATCAAAACCTGCGAGAAAGCCGGGGTACTGCTGACGCTGTTCCACGGACGCGGCGGCTCTATCGGTCGCGGCGGCGCTCCGGCACACGCCGCGCTGCTCTCTCAGCCTCCGGGCAGCCTGAAAGGTGGCCTGCGCGTTACCGAGCAGGGCGAGATGATTCGCTTCAAGTTCGGCCTGCCAGAAGTCACCATCAGCAGCTTGGCGCTCTACACTGGCGCGATTCTGGAAGCCAACCTGCTGCCACCGCCAGAGCCGAAAAAAGCTTGGGTAGAAATCATGGAGCAGCTGTCCGACGTCTCCTGCGACATGTATCGCGGCTACGTGCGCGAAAACAAAGACTTTGTGCCTTACTTCCGCGCGGCCACGCCGGAGCAAGAACTGGGCAAACTGCCATTGGGCTCACGCCCGGCGAAACGTAAAGCCAACGGCGGTGTTGAAAGCCTGCGCGCGATTCCGTGGATCTTCGCGTGGACGCAAAACCGCCTGATGCTGCCAGCCTGGCTCGGCGCGGGTGCGGGTCTGCAAGCCGTAGTAGATGCCGGTAAACGCGATGAGCTTGGGGCGATGTGCCACGACTGGCCGTTCTTCTCAACGCGCATCGGCATGCTGGAAATGGTCTTCGCCAAAGCCGACCTGTGGCTGGCGGAGTATTACGACCAGCGTCTGGTAGATAAAGAGCTGTGGCCGCTGGGCCAGAAGCTGCGCGACCAGTTGGCGAGTGACATTAAAGTGGTGTTGGCGATTTCCAACGATGACCACCTGATGGCCGACCTGCCGTGGATCGCCGAGTCTATCGCCCTGCGTAACGTCTACACCGACCCACTGAACGTGCTGCAAGCCGAGTTGCTGCACCGTTCACGACAGTTAGAGAAAGAAGGCAGCACGCCAGATGCACGCGTTGAGCAGGCGCTGATGGTGACGATTGCCGGCGTGGCGGCGGGTATGCGCAACACCGGCTAGTGCTGGCAAGTTAAAAGATCTAAAAACAAAAAACCGGCGATTAAGCCGGTTTTTTGTTTTGAAGAGCAAAGCTTAACTGCAAACAACCTTCAATACATATATCAAATTGATGCAACCAATGTATTGTTCTCATTGATTATCACACCCAAACGAGCAGCTGCAGTTTTATTTTCCATCTCACTACCTGAGAATACAAAGCCCTGCTTCAGCAAGTTGGTCGAATAATATTTGTTATACATAAAGGACCAGACCAACGATATAAAGAAGCCGCCGAAACCTAGAGTCAATACAGCAATAATAATAGATACGATGAATACACCGATGAAAGTAATAAAGTCTTTTCGGAACAATGCTGGGAAAGCACCGAAGAATAACGTTGTCCAAGAGTAGCCATAAAAAGCTGTTTTAATCTCACCCGTCTTAGGGTTGGTCATTGTAAATTGAGTTGCCATGAATAGTTCCTTTACGAAGAAAATCAAAAAATCATTCAACTCCTGAATAGATCATCCTACCGACAATAAAATCGGTATTACGGCTATTGCAATATGAGTCGTCGACAGAGAATCAAATGTTCATCGGCAACATGGCATGAAAACTTTAGCCTAAATTCAAAAAATAAAAAAACCGGCGATTAAGCCGGTTTTTTTATGCATGAGATTTGAATGGTTAGACGGCTGCGCTCAATGGAGTGGCAAGGCCCGGACGAACGCCCAACGTGTGGCAGATGGCGTAACTCATTTCGGCGCGGTTCAAGGTGTAGAAGTGGAAATCCTTCACCCCTTCGCGGCTGAGAATTTTCACCATGTCCATGGCGATGTTAGCTCCCACCATTTTGCGGGTTTCCGGATCATCGTCTAAGCCTTCGAACTGGCGCGTCATCCAGTGCGGCACGCGCACGTTGGTCATGGTCGCAAAGCGCGTCAGCTGTTTGAAGTTGGACACTGGCAGGATGCCCGGCACGATTTCAACATCAATGCCCTGCCCAGCGCAGCGGTCACGAAAACGCAGATAGCTTTCGACATCGAAGAAGAACTGGGTTATAGCGCGGTTAGCCCCCGCGTCGATTTTACGTTTCAGGTTAATCAGGTCAGCCTGCGCGCTTTTGGCTTCAGGGTGAACTTCAGGATACGCCGCCACGGAGATATCGAAGTCGCCCACGCCTTTCAGCAGTTGCACCAGATCCGTGGCGTATAACTCAGGGACACCGCCGCCCGGAGGCAGGTCGCCGCGCAGCGCCACGATGTGACGGATGCCGCTGTCCCAATAATCTTGCGCGATTTGCGTCAATTCTTCACGGGAGGCGTCCACGCAGGTCAAGTGCGGTGCAGCTTCCAAACCCGTGCGGTCTTTAATGCCCTTGATGATGCTGTGCGTGCGCTCACGTTCACCGGAGTTAGCGCCGTAGGTCACGGAAACGAATTTCGGCTTAAGGCTGCTGAGGCGATCGATAGAGCTCCACAACGTGTCTTCCATCTCGCTAGTGCGCGGCGGGAAAAACTCAAAAGAGACGTTAAACTGGCCCTGCAACTCTGACAGGTTCTGGTTCAAAGCTTCGCGTTGGTTGGCGTGGAAAAAACTCATGCTTTCTACCTCGTGGCTCACGACATCTTGTTATCGATTTGTTCTAGATTTGTAAGCATCTAGACGTCTAAACACCTAAACGTATGGATAGACAATGAAGGATGCGGGCAACTGTGTCAACGACAAAAAAGCATCTAACTGTGATTAATTTTCACTCAAATTGAATGAATTTCAAGTTGGGGAATGAAGAAATGGCGAGGATGAAAAAAGTGCATGAAGCCCCTCCCGACAGGCGTCGGAAGGGGTTTTAGAGAATTAAAGCAGCTGGCTCAGACGGTTAAGGTCAGATTGCAACGCACCGGCGGTAACATCGCGCCCCGCGCCCGGCCCGCGAATAACCAGCGGGTTATCGCGATACCAGCGGCTTTCGATAGCGAACACGTTATCGCAAGGCAGCAGCGAGGCCAGTGGATGGTCATCGCGCACGGCTTCCACGCCAACGCGCGCTTTACCGTTGGCATCAAAACGCGCCACGTAACGCAGCACCAGCCCCATTTCGCGCGCCGCTTCCAGACGTTGCAGCATTTGCTGATTCAGCGCTTCGCCATCTTCAAAGAATTGGTCAACCGAGCCTGTTTCGCAGCCTTCTGGCACTAAAGACTCGACGCGAACCTGGTTCGGCTCGATATCGTAGCCCGCCTCACGCGCCAAGATAATCAGCTTGCGCATCACGTCCTGACCGGACAAATCGACGCGCGGGTCAGGCTCAGTCAGCCCTTGCTGCCACGCCAAATCCACCAGCTCGGTGAACGGCAAGGTGCCGTCAAATTGCAGGAACAGCCATGACAAGGTGCCGGAGAAAATCCCGCTAATTGCCAGAATGCTGTCGCCGCTTTCGCGCAGGTCACGCACGGTGTGGTTAATCGGCAAACCCGCGCCCACGGTGGCGTTGTACAGCCAGTGGCTGCCGGTTTTGGCGAAGGCGTCGCGAATCTGGCGGTATTTGTTGCTGTCAGAGGCCCCGGCCAATTTGTTGGCGCTAATCACGTGAAAACCGTAGCTGGCGAAGTCCAGATACTGGTCGGCGATATCGCCGCTGGCGGTAACGTCGAGCACCACCAAATCGTCATACGGGTGAGCGCGCATCCACAGGAACAGCGATTCTTCATCGTGATCACGGGCTTCGTCTTCAAAGAAGGCCAAGGCGCGGCTGGCGTCCAGACCTTCGTAGTTGAGCAAGCTGCGCTTGCTGTCTACCACGCCTGCCAGCACGAATTCAAAACCACTGCGGGCGGAAATGTTTTTCTGCTCGCGGGCAAACAGCTCAAGCCAGCGCGAACCGATATTGCCTTTGCCGAACAGCATCAGGCCGATACGCTTTTCAGCGCGGAACAGGGTCTTATGCAGCCCCTGAATCAAATGCTCGGTTGGCCCAAGGCGCAGCACGGCAACCAGACTGATGCCATCTTCGGCCTGCCAGATGAACTCCACCGGCTGGTCTTTGAGTTCTTGATAGAAACGGTGGCTGTGCAGCGGGTTCTTGCAAACGCCGGCGCCCACCAGCGCGACCATCGCCAGACCTTCACGCAGCGATAAACGCCCCGGCAGCCCGGCTTCTTCCAGCACCAGCAATGCGCTGTTGACCACTTCTGAGGTGTAGCAAAGCTGCAACAGGTTGCGGTCAGGGTGAATGCCGGTGGCCAGCGGTTTGATTTGCGCGCGTTTCAGCAGCAGCTCGACGTCTTTATGCGCCAGCTGGAAATCATGCTCGCTTGGAATAGCGATTTCGATCAGGCAGATGTCGTCGTGGCTGGTGACGATTTTCGCGCCGGTACCGGAAGCCAGCACGCGCTCAATGCGCGTCGAGCCTTGCTCCGGCTGATAGCTACAGCGCAGCTGCAAGTCGATGTCGCTGCCGGAAACCGGCTGAAGCGTACGGGTGTGCAACACTGGCGCGGCAAGACGGGCCAGCTCGCTGGCTTCGTCCAGACGCAGCAGCGGCAGCAGGCAGGCATCTTTCACTTTGCGCGGGTCGGCGCTGTAAACACCGGCGACGTCGCTCCAGATGGTGACACGATTCACACCCGCCAGCGCACCAATTTGCGTCGCCGAGTAATCACTGCCGTTACGGCCCAGCAGCACGGTTTCACCCGCGTCATTGCGCGAGATAAAGCCGGTAACTACCAGATAATGTTGAGGATGTTGCGCAAGCAGTTGCTGTAGTAAAGGATAAGAGCGACCTTCATCAACCTGTGGCTGAGCGGCACGCTCGGCGCGCAGGAATTCGCGCGCGTCGAGCCATGCGGCAGGAAGCTCTTTTTTCGACAATACGGCGGCCATCAGGCGGGCAGACCAGACTTCACCATGCCCGACCACTTCGGCGTAGACCGCGTCGGTAATTTTGCCATCAAGCAAAACGGCCAGACGCTCAAGGTCTTGAATGAAATGAGCAATTAGCGGTTCTGCCATTTCTGGCGGCAGAAGCCCTGTGATCAACTCAGTATGATAGCGACGTAGCGCCTGCTGCACCTGATGTGCCGACAGACGATCGCTTTGGCTTAGCTTCAACCAGCTAATCAGCTGGTTAGTGGTACTGCCCGCCGCCGACACCACCATCATGTCGCCTGGGTTACCGTACTCGGCCATGATCCCAGCCACGCGTAAATAACATTTCACGTCGGCCAGACTGCTACCACCAAATTTGTGCAACTGCCGACTTCCTGCCGGCGCTGCTACCGCTATTGCATTCATTCTTACCTCGTTGCCGCTGCCTGGAATGCGTGTTCCAGATCAGCAATCAAATCTTCACTGTCTTCGAGACCTACAGAAACTCTGAGCAAACTGTCGGAAATCCCCGCCGCTTTGCGCGCTTCAGGCGCCATACCTGCATGCGTCATGGTCGCCGTGTGGGATATCAGACTTTCAACCCCGCCCAGAGACTCCGCGAGGGTAAATAACTTCAATTCCGAGAGGAAATGACGCAAATGGGCTTCATCTCCGTCGAATTCAAAACTGATCATCGCGCCAAAACCATACTGCTGGCGGCGAGCGATCTCATGCCCTTGGTTTTCTGGCAGAGAAGGATGATACAGCTTTTTCACCAGCGGTTGCTGCTGTAAATAAGCAACAATAGCTAACGCATTTTCCTGCTGCTGTTTTACACGCACGGTGAGAGTACGCAGGCCGCGCAGCAATAAATAGCTGTCGAAAGCCGCACCGGTCACGCCGATGTTATTCGCCCACCACGCCAGTTCAGTCGCGTGCTCGGCAGTTTTCGAAATCACCGTACCTGCAACCACGTCTGAGTGGCCGTTCAGATATTTAGTACATGAATGGACTACTAAATCCGCGCCAAGTTTCAACGGCTGTTGTAAAGCTGGGCTGAGGAAGGTGTTGTCCACCACGGTTAGCGCACCGGCGGCGTGGGAAGCATCGCAAATGGCCTGAATATCCACCACGCGCAGCAGCGGGTTGCTTGGAGTTTCAATCAGCACCAGCTTAGGTTTTTCTTCTAACGCTGCCGCCAGAGCCTGCGGGTCGCCTTGATCCACAAACTTCACGCGATAAGCACCGCGCTTGCTCAGACTGTCGAACAGACGGTAGCTGCCGCCGTAACAGTCGTGCGGCGCTAACAGCAGATCGCCCGGCTTCAGAAACACCGTACACACCAGATGAATAGCCGACATGCCGCTGCTGGTCATTACCGCACCAGCACCGCCTTCGAGATCGGCCAGCGCGCGCTGCACGATATCGCGCGACGGGTTACCGCGTCGGGAGTAGTCGTGGGCTCGTGGCTGATTAAAATCTTCGAAATTATAGGTGCTTGAAAGGTTAATCGGCGGAACCACACAGCCATATTGCTGGTCACTATTGAGGCCACTTCCGACGGCTATCGTCGCTTGCTTGAGCGTCATACGTTGTTTCTCCCTGCCGGGGTGCTGAGGATAAGGTAACAAAGATTAATCGCTGACAAGATAGACGTCAATACATCTGGACATCTAAACTTCTTTGCGTATAGATTGAGCGTCAGGGGAATACCCGCTAAAATTGTAAGTATCAGAGACCTCTGGCCTTGTGCAGCTTGGATGAGCCGAACAGACATTCAGCGGCCGAATGAATAACCCAGCGCACATTTCTCTGATATTACCGGTCCTGAAGGGACATTTATTTAGTGAGATCAGTGAAAATCGGGCATAATCCCCCGGTTTTCAGAACATTATTTTTTTTGATAAATTTAAGGTGTCCCATGGCTGAGTGGAACGGCGAATATGTCAGCCCTTACGCTGAACACGGTAAGAAAAGCGAGCAAGTAAAAAAAATCACGGTATCCATTCCGCTGAAGGTTCTTAAAATTCTCACCGACGAGCGCACTCGCCGTCAGGTGAACAACCTGCGCCATGCGACCAACAGTGAATTGCTGTGTGAGGCTTTCCTACATGCCTTTACCGGCCAGCCTTTGCCGAACGATGCAGACCTGCGTAAAGAGCGCAGCGATGAAATTCCAGAAGCAGCGAAGATCCTGATGCGTGAGCTGGGTGTTGACCCTGATACTTGGGAATACTAAGCAAAACCGGAAGATGATGACCTGTGCGGCGCTGCCGTGCAGGGATCATTTTTAGCAGATCAATGTCTGTGAAGGGCGTGAATGCTGGGTTTTAGTGACTGATTTTATGGCGGGTTTTAGTGAAGCAGGTTGTGATTTTCCAATCCTTTACTGAATCGCAGGCAACAAAAAAGGCGCCAATGGCGCCTTTTCTTGCTCTGCAGCAAATATTACTTGCTGGATGGCAGGCTGAAACGCTTGTTGAAGCGGTCAACACGGCCACCGGTAGCAACTTCACGTTGTTTACCAGTGTAGAACGGGTGGCAGTTACCACAAACGTCCAGGTTCAGATCGTGACCCACTGTTGAGCGAGTTTTGATCACGTTACCGCATGAGCAGTTTGCAGTAACTTCTACGTATTTAGGATGGATACCGTCTTTCATGGGAAAACCTCTTCTTAAGGCCGCGTCGCTATCCAACCCTGTTTCGTCGGACACCACGCGTAGTGGATGATTAGGTTTTGATGCGAAATGCACCAAAGGCGGCGAATCATACAGAATCTATTTATGCCGCGCAATGATGTTCATGCATTTCGAACGACACAGTGTACACTATCTCGTCATTTTTTTAAAGTCTGGACCCCTTAATGCCTGTTGCCCACGTTGCTTTACCCGTTCCGCTCGCCCGCACATTTGACTACCTTTTGCCTGAAGGCATGGTGGTAGTAAAAGGCTGTCGCGTCAGCGTACCCTTCGGTAAACGCGATGGAATTGGCATTGTCGTCGCGGTCAGCGACAGCAGCGAGTTTGGCATCGACAAGCTTAAACCGGTGCGCGAAGTGCTCGACTCCACCAGCCTGTTCACCCCTGATTTATGGCGCATCCTGCTGTGGGCAGCCGACTATTACCATTTCCCGCTTGGCGAAGTGCTGTTCCACGCCCTGCCCGTGTTATTGCGACAGGGAAAGCCCGCTGAATTAACCCCGCTGTGGCAGTGGTTCGCCACCGAGCAGGGCCGGGCGACGCCTCTTGAGAGCTTAAAGCGCGCGGCGAAACAGCAGCAGGCGATGGCCGCCCTGATGCAGGGTGGAATTTATCGCCATCAGGTCAGCGACCTCGAATTAACCGACGCCGCCCTTCAGGCTCTGCGCGCCAAAGGGTTGGCCGACCTGCGCAGCATCGCGCCTGAGACGCACGACTGGCGCAGCGACTTCACCGTGGTCGGTGAACGCCTGCGTTTAAACACCGAACAGGCCACCGCCGTCGGGGCGATTCGCAGCGAAGATCAGCAGTTCTCGGCATGGCTTTTGGCCGGTGTGACGGGGTCGGGCAAAACTGAAGTCTATTTAAGCGTGCTGGAGAATATTCTGGCGCAGGGCCGACAGGCACTGGTGATGGTGCCGGAAATCGGCCTGACGCCGCAGACCATAGCGCGTTTTCGCGAGCGTTTCAGCGCCCCGGTTGACGTGCTGCACTCCGGCCTGAATGACAGCGAGCGTCTTGCCGTCTGGCTGCGCGCCCGCAATGGCGAAGCGGGCATTGTGATTGGCACCCGTTCCTCCTTATTTACCCCTTTTGCCCGGCTGGGCGTGATTATCATCGATGAAGAGCATGACGGCTCTTATAAGCAGCAGGAAGGCTGGCGCTACCACGCGCGCGACTTGGCCGTTTTCCGCGCTCATGAAGAAAATATTCCGATCATTATGGGGTCGGCGACGCCGGCTCTTGAGACGCTCAACAACGTCGAGTTAGGCAAATATCGCCAGTTAAAGCTCACCAAGCGCGCCGGTAATGCCAAGCCGCCACAGCAGCAGCTGATTGATTTAAAAGGCATGCCGCTCAAGGTTGGCCTTTCTCAGCCGCTGATCCAGCGCATGCAGCAGCATCTGAAAGCTGATAATCAGGTGATGCTGTTTCTAAACCGCCGTGGCTACGCGCCCGCGCTGCTTTGCCACGAATGCGGCTGGATAGCCGAGTGCCAGCGCTGCGACCACTACTACACCCTGCACCAAAATCACCGTCAGCTGCGTTGCCACCACTGTGACAGCCAGCGTGCGGTGCCACACCAGTGCCCGCACTGCGGCTCAACGCAGCTGGTTTCGGTGGGTGTCGGCACAGAACAGCTCGAGCAGGAGCTTGCGCCGCTGTTCCCCGACACGCCCATTACCCGTATCGACCGCGATACCACCAGCCGCAAAGGCTCGCTGGAGCAGCATCTGGCGGAAGTACATCGCGGCGGCGCGCGCATCCTGATTGGCACGCAAATGCTGGCCAAGGGGCACCACTTCCCTGACGTCACGCTGGTCTCTTTGCTGGATGTCGATGGCGCGCTGTTCTCGGCTGATTTCCGCTCCGCCGAGCGATTCGCCCAGCTTTATACGCAGGTTTCAGGCCGCGCCGGACGTGCTGGCAAGCAGGGCGAAGTGGTGCTGCAAACCCACCATCCTGAGCACCCGCTGTTGAAAGTGCTGCTGGAGCAGGGTTATGACGCCTTCGCCAAGCAGACGCTGGCCGAGCGCAAGAGCGTCTTTTTGCCGCCTTACACCAGCCATATTCTGATTCGCTCCGAAGATCACGATAATCAGCAATCTCAGCTGTTCTTGCAGCAGCTGCGCAATTTGCTGGAATCCAGCCCGCTCAAAGATGAGTCGCTGTGGATACTCGGCCCGGTCCCAGCGCTGGCCGCTAAGCGCAACGGCCGTTTCCGCTGGCAACTCTTATTGCAGCACCCTTCGCGCCGCGTTTTGCAGCAGCTGCTGAAAAGCTCACAGTCGCTGATTAATGCCCTGCCGCAGGCGAAAAAGGTCAAATGGACGCTAGATGTAGACCCTATCGATAGTTAAACGTTTGCATTTATGCGGGATGGATCTAAAAAAAGCATCTACGTCACACTTTTCATGCAAATTAGGTAACAAATCCTAACCACAATCTGTTTAGAATGTGATGAGCTACGCAGCCGCCAAAAGCCGGATAGGTTAGGCGCGCCCAGAAGGGTAAAGCGTCGAGAGGAACATCCATGTTGTCGTATCAGAAAGATGCTGTTGCAAGGGGAGATGCGTTGGACGAGAAGAAAGATTTAAACGCGGCGACGATGAAAGACGTAGCAGAAATGGCCGGTGTATCGACCGCTACGGTCTCTCGCGCATTAATGAATCCTGAAAAGGTCTCAGCCCCCACTCGCCAAAAGGTCGAGCAGGCGGTGCTTGCCGTTGGATATTCTCCCCACGCCCTTTCACGAAATCTAAAACGCAACGAATCCCGCACTATTCTGGTGATCGTCCCCGACATCTGCGATCCCTATTTCGCAGATGTGATCCAAGGGATCGAGCGTACCGCGGCTGAACATGGTTATTTGGTGCTGATTGGTGATTGCGCCCAGCAGAACCAGCAAGAAAAAACCTTTATTAATCTGATTATTACTAAGCAGATTGACGGTATGCTGCTGCTCGGCTCTGATTTACCTTTCGACGCCAGCAAAGAAGAACAGCGCAATTTACCGCCGATGGTGATGGCCAACGAGTTCGCGCCAGAGCTGGAATTACCCACAGTCCACATTGATAACCTGACCGCCGCCTATGAAGCCGTGCATTATCTGATTGGCTTGGGCCATCAGCGGATTGCCTGCATTACCGGCCCGGACCAAATGCCGCTGTGCCAGTACCGTACTCAGGGGTATATTCAGGCGCTGCGCCGCAGTGGCTTAAATGTCGAAGCAGACTACTCGGCGAAAGGCGACTTTAGCTATGAGTCGGGCGCGCTGGCGCTGATTGATTTGATGTCGCAGCCGGTGCCACCCACGGCGATTTTCTGCCACAACGACGTGATGGCGATTGGCGCGATGTTCCAAGCCAAGAAAATGGGTCTGCGCATTCCAGAAGATTTATCCGTGGTGGGCTTTGATGATATCAAGCAAAGTCAGTACTTTGACCCACCTTTAACCACGGTTGCGCAACCAAGATTCCAGCTTGGCCGTCAGGCCATGTTATTATTGCTCGAGCAGCTCAATGGGCATTCAGTACAAAGTGGCTCACGTTTGTTGGAAAGCGAACTGGTCATCCGCGGTAGTACCGCCGCACCCAAACGCTAATTATATGTTTATACTTCATTAAGTTTTCGTTTCAGATAAGGTTCAAGGTTCAGTAACATGACGCACTTCTTCCATCATTACGACACAGCGAAACGATAGTGGCACAAAGAGACTATGTAAGCCGTGGGCGCTCAGGAGCGCGGCGGAAACCAACCAGCCGAAAAAAACGCAGTTCCCCGATGATCTCCAAAACCATGGTGGTATTAGCCGTTGCGGTGCTGGTTGTGTTCATTGGTGGCCTCTATTTTATTACGCACAATAAACCTGAAGATGCAGCGATTCTGCCGACGCACCCTGTTCGGCCGGGCAACGGCTTGCCGCCGAAACCTGAAGAACGCTGGCGTTATATCAAAGAGTTGGAAAATCGTCAGATGGGCGTGTCTACCCCGACTGAGCCGACCGCGGGCGGCAACGTGCAGACTAAAACTCAGTTGACGCCGGAACAGCGCCAGTTGCTGGATCAGATGCAGGCCGACATGCGCCAGCAGCCGACCACGCTGTCTGAAGTGCCGTATAACGACCCAACGCAGGCCACGCGCACGCAGCCTGCCCAGCGTCAGACCACGTCGCAACAGCCGTATACTCAGCAGCCGTACACGCAGCAGCCTTATTCCCAGCAGAACGTGCAGCCGACTCACACTCAGCGGCAGCCTGTGCAGCAGCAGCAGAATGTGCAGCACAATACTCAGCAGACCACGCCGAGAAACGTACAGCAGACGCAGCAGCCGGTTCGTGCTCCTCAGGCTCAGGCGCAAACTCAGCCTGTCGCGCCGAAGCCGAAACCGAAAGAGCAGCCTCAGCAGCAGCAACCTGCCGCCATTACTGAAGTTGCACCGGAAAAACCGAAGGACAAGCCAAAAGAGCAGGAAAAAACCCAGCGCTTTATGGTTCAGTGCGGTTCTTTCAAAGGCACCGAGCAGGCGGAATCCCAACGCGCCAAGCTGGCATTTGAAGGTTTTGAAGGCCGAATCACCACCGGTGGCGGCTGGAATCGCGTTGTTATCGGCCCTTACAATAATCGTGCTGGCGCTGACGGCACCCTGTCGCGTCTTAAAAACGCTGGCATCTCCGGTTGCATTCCCCTCGCAACCGGGGGTTGAAAACCCGTTTTCCTCCCCAATCTATAACTTCAATATGCCTCGTGCTCTTGTGTGACACTGATGTGTAACACAAGAGTGCGGGGATCTTTTCCGTCTGCAACGAGGAACTGCTCGTGACAACAATTGTAAGTGTACGCCGCAACGGCCAGGTCGTTATTGGTGGTGATGGTCAAGCCACATTGGGAAATACCGTGATGAAGGGCAACGTGAAGAAAGTGCGTCGCCTGTATAACGACAAAGTGATCGCCGGCTTTGCGGGCGGCACGGCTGACGCCTTCACGCTGTTTGAGCTGTTCGAACGCAAACTGGAAATGCATCAGGGCCATCTGGTCAAAGCCGCGGTTGAACTGGCGAAAGACTGGCGAACTGACCGCATGCTGCGCCGCCTTGAAGCGCTGCTGGCCGTCGCTGACGAAAATGCGTCGCTGATCATCAGCGGTAACGGCGACGTTATTCAGCCTGAGAATGACCTGATTGCTATCGGCTCCGGTGGCCCATACGCACAGGCTTCTGCTCGCGCGTTGCTGGAAAATACAGACCTGAGCGCTCGTGACATCGTTGAGAAGTCGCTGAGCATTGCCGGGGATATCTGTATTTACACCAACCAATTCCACACCATCGAAGAATTGTCTTCTAAAGCGTAAGGATCGAAAACATGTCTGAAATGACCCCGCGCGAGATAGTCAGCGAATTAGACGGCTACATCATTGGGCAGGACAAAGCAAAGCGCGCCGTGGCGATCGCACTGCGTAACCGCTGGCGCCGTATGCAGCTCGAAGAGACGCTGCGCCACGAAGTCACCCCGAAAAACATTCTGATGATCGGCCCGACCGGTGTCGGTAAAACCGAAATCGCGCGCCGTCTGGCGAAGCTCGCTAACGCGCCGTTCATCAAAGTCGAAGCCACCAAGTTCACCGAAGTGGGCTACGTGGGTAAAGAAGTCGATTCCATTATTCGCGACTTAACCGACTCTGCGGTGAAGATGGTGCGCATGCAGTCCATCGAGAAAAACCGCTATCGCGCCGAAGAACTGGCCGAAGAGCGCATCCTCGACGTGCTGATCCCACCGGCGAAAAATAACTGGGGCCAGACCGACGAATCGCAGGAACCTTCTGCGGCACGCCAGTCTTTCCGCAAAAAGCTGCGTGAAGGCCAGCTCGACGACAAAGAGATTGAAATCAACGTCGCCGCCGCGCCAATGGGCGTCGAAATCATGTCCCCTCCGGGCATGGAAGAGATGACCAGCCAGTTGCAGTCCATGTTCCAGAACATGGCCGGGCAGAAGCAGAAGCCGCGCAAGATGAAGATCAAAGAAGCTTACAAGCTGTTGATCGAAGAAGAAGCCGCCAAGCTGGTTAACCCAGAAGAGCTGAAAGAACAGGCTATCGAAGCCGTTGAGCAGCACGGTATCGTGTTCATCGACGAAATCGACAAAATCTGTAAACGCGGCGGCCAAAGCTCCGGCCCTGACGTTTCCCGCGAAGGCGTGCAGCGTGACCTGCTGCCACTGGTTGAAGGCTGCACCATTTCGACCAAGCACGGCATGGTTAAAACTGACCATATCCTGTTTATCGCCTCCGGCGCTTTCCAGACGGCCAGCCCGTCAGACCTGATCCCTGAATTGCAGGGTCGTCTGCCAATCCGCGTCGAGCTGCAAGCTCTGTCGACGGAAGACTTCGAGCGCATCCTGACTGAGCCAAGCGCGTCGCTGACGCATCAGTACAAAGCCTTAATGGCAACTGAAGGCGTGACCGTTGATTTTACCGCCGACGGTATCCGTCGTATCGCCGAAGCAGCATGGCAAGTTAACGAAACCACCGAGAACATCGGTGCGCGTCGTCTGCACACCGTGTTGGAGCGTTTGATGGAAGATATCTCTTACGACGCGAGCGAAAGTAACGGAATCTCCATAAACATTGATGCAGATTATGTTCGTAGCCATCTTGATCAGCTGGTTGCTGATGAAGATCTGAGCCGTTTCATCTTATAATTCGCTCATACGTTTCGAAAGTTATCCATTGGGAGGCGTTATGCCTCCCTTTTTATTTCTGGGCGAAACATCAGTTTATTGAGCGAAAAAAATATGAGCATGATAACCCCCTCCAATACGACATCGCCGACCAAAGCCTGGCTGGAAAGTCTCCGCCTACGAACGCTACCTCTGGCCTTCGCGTCTATCGTGATGGGTTCCGCTGTCGCCAGCCTGCAAGGCGTTTTTCACCCGTTAACGGCGCTTCTCGCGCTGCTCACCGCCGGGCTGCTGCAAATCCTGTCCAATCTCGCCAATGACTATGGCGATGCTGAAAAAGGCAGTGATACGCCGGATCGCATCGGGCCACTGCGCGGCATGCAAAAAGGTTTAATCAACGCCAGCCAGATGAAGCGCGCCATTATCCTGACCGTGGTGTTAGCCGTGCTGTCGGGTATCGCGCTGATTGCCGTCGCCTGCCAGAAGCCCAGTGACGTGGTCGGCTTCCTGATCCTCGGTTTGCTGTCGATTGGCGCGGCTATCACTTATACCGTCGGCACGCGCCCTTACGGCTACATGGGCCTCGGCGACATTTCCGTCCTAGTGTTCTTCGGCTGGATAAGCGTGGCGGGCACCTTCTACTTGCAGGCCGGGTATTTCGATTGGGTTGTTATGCTTCCCGCCACGGCCACCGGCTTATTAGCCACCGCCGTCCTGAATATCAATAATTTGCGCGATATCGAAACTGACAGCGCCAACGGCAAAAACACGCTGGCCGTGCGCCTTGGGCCGAAAAATGCCCGTCGCTATCACGCATTGATCATTAGCGGTGCCGTGCTCTGTCTGGCGTTGTTCGCCCTGCTGCACTTACACAACGACTTCGGTTGGCTCTTTATCTTGGCGCTGCCGCTGCTGGCTAAACACGTCCTCACGGTGATGCGCGAACCTACCGCTGAGGGTATCCGTCCCCTGCTGGAGAACATGGTGAAGGTGGCTTTATTGACTAACGTGCTGTTTGCCGTCGGCCTGTTACTCAACTAGCAATTCAAGCTAAGTCTGGCTGAAAGCGAAATTTAACAATTGATGCTTTTGCCAACAGCCTTCAGAAAGGGATATACTGCACATTCATGCAGCAACCAGATGAAATCCTATGAAATACGATACTTCCGAACTATGCGACATCTATCACGAAGAAGTGAATGTCGTTGAACCCTTGTTCTCCAACTTTGGCGGACGTACTTCATTTGGCGGGCAGATCACCACGGTGAAGTGCTTTGAAGACAATGGCTTGCTTTATGATCTGTTGGAGCAAAACGGTTTAGGCCGCGTGTTAGTGGTTGATGGCGGTGGCTCGGTTCGCCGTGCTCTGCTCGACGCCGACCTCGCAACGCTGGCACTGGAAAACCAGTGGGAAGGCATCCTGATTTACGGCGCAGTGCGTCAGGTGGATGACTTGCAGGACTTGGACATCGGCATTCAGGCGATGGCTGCTATCCCTGCTGGCGCAGCAAGCGAAGGCATTGGTGAGAGTGATATCCGCGTAAACTTCGGCGGCGTGACCTTCTTCACCGGCGACCATTTGTATGCTGATAACACCGGCATCATCCTGTCAGAGGATGCACTCGACCTCGAGTGATTTCCCTAAACACGATGCTTCTGCAATAAAAAAGCCCGCAGCGCGGGCTTTTTTTATGGGAGCAAGTTATGCAAAGAAGGCTGGATCAGACTTCTTCCATTTTCCCTAACAGTGCGCGCAGACGGTCCTGCCACACGTGTTGCTCTTCTTTCAGCTGCGCGTTTTCACGCACCAGTGACTCGTGGTTACCGCTGGCTTGCTGAACTTCCTGAGACAGGTTGTTGTTCTGCTCTTTCAGTTCTTCGATTTCCATTTGCAATAAAGTAATGGTATCAATCGCTTGCTGAACTTTCGCTTCTAATTTCTCAAATACTTCAAATGACATTCTTCGGTCCTCTTCATGTTCGCAAGGCGTACATCTAGTAAGTTCTGTCGCATCGTCCGGACACGACTCTGAATTCTCGCACCACGCAGATTTTATTGATATTTCGGGAAGGAAACGCCGTCAAATCTGCGGATGTCTTGAAATACGATTGTATGTAGCCAGTCTTGCCCTGTCTAGCAACAACCCTGCCCTACACGCAGTCTGTTGCAATTTTAACGACAAAACTATCAGCAAATGCTTAAAAAGCGAGACGAGTCGAAGGATCACGCCAGCAATTTCGCCTAAAGTCAGTCTATCAAGGCGTTTTCTGTGCGGAAGGTATTTGAATGCCCCTGCGCGCGTTAAGGACTCAATCAGAACAGAAATGGCGGCAAACGCGGGTCAAACGAGCGCCAAAAACCGCTTTTTCCGGTTGGTCTAACCAGTGCGATACTCGAAATCGCTCATTTTTATGACACAACACACAAAATTTGATTTCGCTATTTCTCGTTTATGCTCGTTAACGATAAATTCACATTACATTCTCATTTACTGATGAATGTCTTATTCCGATTACGTTCACGTACGTCCAGTAAGAAAAATTATAACTAACCCTTAACATTATCCTTTATAGGATCCGACTATGAGCCAAACCATGAGTTCCACATTAAAAGGTCAGTGCATCGCTGAGTTTCTAGGTACCGGGCTTATCATTTTCTTTGGTGCAGGATGTGTTGCTGCATTGAAGCTTGCCGGCGCAGCCTTTGGTCAGTGGGAAATTAGTATCGTCTGGGGTTTTGGTGTGGCGATGGCCATCTACCTGACCGCAGCGGTTTCTGGCGCTCACCTTAATCCAGCAGTCACTGTCGCGCTTTGCCTGTTTGCGAACTTTGAAGGACGCAAAGTTCTGCCTTACATCATCGCGCAAGTTGCGGGGGCTTTCTGCGCCGCCGCTCTGGTTTACGGTCTGTACTACAACCTGTTCTTCGATTTCGAACAAAGCCACAATATGGTGCGCGGCAGCGTCGAGAGTTTGGATCTGGCAGGCATCTTCTCTACCTACCCGAACCCACACATCAGCGTGTTGCAGGCATTCTTGGTTGAAGTGGTGATCACCGCCGTGCTGATGGCGCTGATTCTGGGCCTGACTGACGACGGCAACGGCATCCCGCGTGGCCCGCTGGCTCCGCTGTTAATCGGTATCCTGATCGCCGTTATCGGTGCTTCAATGGGTCCATTGACCGGCTTCGCCCTGAACCCTGCTCGTGACTTCGGTCCTAAGCTGTTCGCCTACTTCGCTGGCTGGGGCAAAGTGGCCTTCACCGGCGCGCGTGACATCCCTTACTTCTTAGTCCCGATTTTTGGCCCGCTGATTGGCGCATCTCTGGGTGCTGTAGGTTATAAGACGCTGGTTGGTCGCCACCTGCCTTACGAAATCAATGAGGAAGCGGAAGAGAAAGCGGCCCAGCAGGCATCAAAACAGCGTAAAGCGTAATTGGCTATATTGTTCACAGCTCTCTAATTCGTAGGAATATTATTATGTCAGCAGATACGACTCACGAAAAAAAATACATCGTCGCGCTCGATCAAGGCACCACCAGCTCCCGCGCGGTCGTGCTTGACCATGACGCCAATATCGTCAGCGTTTCCCAGCGCGAATTTACCCAAATTTATCCGAAATCCGGCTGGGTCGAACACGACCCAATGGAAATCTGGTCTTCGCAAAGTTCAGTACTAGTTGAAGTGCTGGCGAAAGCGGATATCAACTCTGACCAAATCGCCGGGATTGGTATCACCAACCAGCGTGAAACCACCATCGTGTGGGAAAAAGAGACCGGTAAGCCGATTTATAACGCCATCGTTTGGCAATGCCGTCGTACAGCTGACATCTGTGAGAAGCTGAAAAAAGACGGGATGGAAGAGTACATCCGCGAAAATACGGGCTTGGTGGTTGACCCTTACTTCTCCGGTACCAAGGTGAAGTGGATCCTAGACCACGTCGAAGGCTCTCGCGAACGCGCTAAGCGTGGCGAGCTGCTGTTCGGTACTGTCGATACTTGGCTGGTGTGGAAAATGACTCAGGGACGCGTTCACGTTACTGATTACACCAACGCCTCCCGTACCATGCTGTTCAACATCCATGACCTGAAGTGGGATGAGCGCATGCTGGAAGTGCTGGATATTCCGCGTGAAATGCTGCCAGAAGTTCGCCCTTCTTCTGAAGTCTACGGTCAGACCAACATTGGTGGTAAAGGCGGTACGCGTATTCCAATCGCCGGTATTGCCGGTGACCAGCAGGCAGCCCTGTACGGCCAGCTTTGCGTGCAGAAAGGCATGGCGAAAAATACCTACGGCACCGGCTGCTTCTTGCTGATGAACACCGGTACTGAAGCCGTGACCTCCAAAAACGGCCTGCTGACCACCATCGCCTGCGGCCCTCGCGGCGAAGTGAACTATGCGCTGGAAGGTGCGGTATTTGTCGGCGGTGCGTCCATTCAATGGCTGCGCGACGAGCTTAAACTGATTAGCGATGCCACCGACTCCGAATACTTCGCGGGCAAAGTCAAAGACACCAACGGCGTGTACGTGGTGCCAGCCTTCACCGGCCTCGGCGCACCTTACTGGGACCCGTATGCCCGTGGCGCTATCTTCGGCCTGAGCCGTGGTGCTAACAGCAACCACATCATCCGCGCAACGCTGGAATCTATCGCTTACCAGACGCGCGACGTTCTGGACGCCATGCAAGCTGACTCCGGCGCACGCCTTCAGGCTCTGCGCGTGGACGGCGGCGCGGTGGCTAACAACTTCCTGATGCAATTCCAGTCTGACATCCTCGGCACGCGCGTTGAGCGGCCGGCGGTGCTGGAAGTGACCGCGCTGGGTGCGGCCTTCTTGGCGGGTCTGGCAGTGGGCTTCTGGGATGATCTGGACGAAGTGCGCAGCAAAGCCACTATCGAACGTGAATTCCGCCCAAGCATCGAAACCACCGAGCGTAACTTCCGCTACAAAGGCTGGCAGAAAGCCGTGGCGCGCGTGCGTTCATGGGAAGATCACGACGAGTAATAGCGTTCAGCCGGGTTCTCGCGGAACCCGTCATCATTAGCTCCAAGCAAACTCCCCTTAACGGGGAGTTTTTTTATGCGCTTTTTCTGCCCTGCCCCTATGCTAAAATCCGCCCCAGCGATGAGCATTTGCCTCACCCACCTTATTTTTCTTCGAATGGGTTTATCCATGAAACGTGAATTAGCTATCGAGTTCTCCCGCGTCACCGAAGCCGCCGCGCTGGCTGGCTACAAATGGCTTGGTCGTGGCGACAAAAACCTCGCCGACAACGCCGCCGTGCAGGCGATGCGCATTATGCTAAACAAGGTCGACATTGACGGGCAAATCGTCATTGGCGAAGGTGAGATTGACGAAGCGCCAATGCTCTACATTGGCGAACAGGTTGGCACGGGCAAGGGCGACGCGGTGGATATCGCGGTTGATCCTATCGAAGGCACGCGCATGACCGCGATGGGCCAGTCCAACGCGCTAGCCGTGCTGGCCGTGGGCGACAAAGGCTCCTTCCTCAACGCCCCTGACATGTACATGGAAAAAATCGCCGTCGGCCCCGGTGCAAAAGGCGCGATTAACCTAGACCTGACGCTGGCCGAAAATCTGCAAAACATCGCCAACGCCTTGGGTAAACCGCTGAGCGAACTGACCGTCGCGACCCTCGCCAAACCGCGCCACGACGAGGCTATCCGCGCCATGCTGCAATCCGGCGTGCGCGTGTTCGCCTTCCCGGACGGCGACGTCGCGGCCACCATTCTGACCTGTATGCCGGAGAGCGAAGTTGATGTGCTGTATGGCATCGGCGGCGCGCCGGAAGGGGTAATTTCGGCGGCGGTGATCCGCGCGCTGGATGGCGACATGCAGGGCCGCCTGTTGGCGCGCCATGATGTGAAAGGCGACACGCCAGAAAACCGCCGCATTGGCGAGGAAGAGCTGGTGCGCTGCAAAGCGATGGGGATCGAAGCCGGTAAGGTGTTGCAGCTCGACGACATGGCGCGCAACGATAACGTGATTTTCTCGGCGACCGGCATCACCAAGGGCGACCTGCTGGAAGGCATCAGCCGCAAGGGCAACATGGCGACCACCGAAACCCTGCTGATCCGCGGCAAGTCGCGCACCATTCGCCGCATTCGCTCGACCCACTATCTGGACCGCAAAGATGCTGCTCTGCACGAGTTCATCATCTAATTGGTTGGTTTAACGCGGCCATAAAAGCAAAAAGCAGAGCCAAGGCTCTGCTTTTTTTATGCTTCGCGCACTGAGTTAGATGGTGTGCCCCTGCTCCTGCTGGCGATTGGCCATCGGCCACCAGCAGAGCAAAATCAGCAGCGCCATGGCGAACATCAGCAGGCCCAGACTGAACTGTCCGGTTTGCGGCAGCATGGCTGACATCCACGCCACCAGCCCGGAACCAATGTTCTGAATGCCGCCCACCAAGGCACCCGCCGCGCCAGCGAGGTAAGGGAAAGGCTCCATCGCGCCGGTAGTCGCCAGCGGGAATAGCATCCCTGCGCCGAAGAAGAACAGCGACGCCGGAACAATCAGCGTCCAGATGTTCATCACGCCCAGCCAGCCTGGGATCCACATCAGCACGCCCGCCAGCAGGCAGCTGATCACCGAATGCCACATCAGCTGGTTGAAGCTCTTCTCCGCCCGCCCGGCATACCACGCGCCAAAGAAGGCCGCCGGAATAGGCAGAATAAACAGCAGGCTGACAGTCATCGCGCTGAGCTTCAACACGCCGCCCATCAGCACGCCGCAGCTAGCTTCAAACACCGCCACGCCCGCCAAAGCCCCTACCAACATCACTAAATAGCGGCTGAAGTTGCCATCCGCCAGCAGCAGGTGAAGGCTGCTCAGCATGCCACGCGGCTCATCGTTAACCGGGCGCGTTTCTGGCAGCCAGCGATACATAGAAAACGCCACACCGGCGCACAGCAGTAACAGGAAGCCAAAACTGGCGCGCCAGCCCAGCCACGCCGCCAGCGCACCGCCAATAATCGGCGCGACCAGCGGGCTGACCAAAATACCCATATTCAACAGGCTGTTAGCTTGGCGGAGCGCGCCGCCGCTGTATAAGTCACGCGGCATGGTACGCGCCATCACGCCCGCCACGCCGGTGCCCATACCTTGCACGGCGCTGCCAATAATCAAAATCGTCAGGTTCTGCGCCATCATCGCGGTAGCAGCACCAACTAGGAAAATCATCATCCCGGTGAGGATCACCGGCTTGCGGCCAATCTTGTCCGACAGTGGCCCGTAGATAAGCTGTGACGAGCCGTAAGCGATTAAATAGGCCGCCATCACTCGCTGAACCGCCCCCGGTTTTACGGCCAGACTTGTCGCCATATCGGCGATATTCGGCACATAGATGGTTTGCGCCATCTGCCCTACGGCCACCAGCAAAATCAACATCACCAGCAGGTGAATATTTTCCAATTTTTTCATTTTCTAGTTCATTAATCATTCATGAGTCCGAATACCAGCATATTGAGCCAGTTTCGGCGGGGTCAGCAGTCGGCGCATAAATTAACAAAACCGTAGGAATAAGCGAGAGGCAGGCGGAAAACTCTGTTTACGCCAGTGGCGGGCTTTAGTGCCAGTTTCGTAAAGATAACGGTACGTCATGCGACAGTGACTCACCCGCCGTAAACAGGTTGATAACATTTAATCGATAATGGATTCAGTGAATGTGAAATAAAATCAGCGAGGTAAATGAAGCGCCCGACGCGCTGCACCATGGACTTAAAACGGAGTACTTTTTTATGGCTGATTGGGTTACAGGCAGCATCACCAAAGTCGACCGCTGGACAGATGCCCTGTTCAGCATTCAGGTGAACGCGCCAATTGATGCATTCACCGCAGGCCAGTTCGCTAAGCTGTCGTTAGAAATCGACGGTGAACGCGTCCAGCGCGCCTATTCCTACGTCAATGCGCCAAGCAATTCCAATCTTGAGTTCTATCTGGTGACTGTGCCGGAAGGCAAGCTCAGCCCACGGCTGACCGACATGCAGATTGGCAGCGAGATTCAGGTCACTAAAGAGGCTGCGGGCTTTTTCGTCATTGATGAAGTGCCAGAGTGCGACACCCTGTGGATGCTGGCGACCGGCACGGCGATTGGCCCGTACTTGTCCATTTTGCAGGAAGGCATAGGGCTAGATCGCTTCAAGAATATCGTGCTGGTTCATGCCGCGCGCTTCTCGCAGGACCTCAGCTACTTGCCGCTGATGCAGCAGCTCCAGCAGCGCTACAACGGCAAGTTGCATATTCAGACCGTGGTGAGCCGTGAAGAAGTCGCGGGTTCACTGACCGGCCGCGTACCGGCGCTGATTGAAGATGGTTCGCTGGAAGCCGCCGTGGGGCTGAAAATGGATGCCGAAGACAGCCACGTCATGCTGTGCGGCAACCCGCAGATGGTGCGCGACACCCAGCAAATCCTCAAAGACAGCCGCGGCATGCGTAAGCATTTGAAACGCAAACCGGGCCATATGACCAGCGAGCACTATTGGTAATAGGTTATTTGAACCTGACGCTCTCTGCTTCCGGGCCAAAGCGATTTGTGCCCGGCGTTCCCACAAAGGCGCCGCAGTCGATAATCAGCATCACGAAAATCACCGCCGGAAGCAGCCTGCCGACCACCCATTGCCACAGGGTCGGGATCATGTCCCAATGCCCCGCCGCCAGCATCCACGCCAGAATAAACAGCAGTGCCCACCAGGCCGATTTATTGCGGTCATGCAGGCGTTTAACCATCACCGCCGCCGTCGGCCACAGCAAAACCACCACCGCAAAGGCGGCAGATTTGATTTCGATCCACTGTCTGTCAGCAAAGGTGAACACTGCCACCATCAGCACCAGCCAGCTGACCATCCAAATCCAAAAGTCACGGCGGCCCATGCGGCCATTAAATGAAAAGAGTGCGTGTTGCAGGGTCATCGGGGAAGTATTCCATCAAAGTCAGGTCAGAAAACTGCCGCAAAGTGTAACCCAGCCCGGCCAGATGCCGACAATGTTTACGCACTCCTTTTGACATTGCCCCCTGATCCCCGCTCTAATCGGGTATCGCTTCAAAACCAGAACAGGCTTATGACTGCAAAATTCATTCTTCGCCTCGCGCTACCCGCGCTGCTGTTAATGTCAGGGCTGAATCAGGCCTATGCCGAGCCCCCCGCCGAGCATCCGACCGTCGAGGAGATGCCGAAAGCACCTTATTTGCTGGCAGGTGCCCCGACTTTTGAGATGACGCTGGTGAGCTTTCGCGAAAAATACAACGCGGCCAACCCAACTCAGCAGATCAACGAGTTCCGCGCCATTACCGACAAAACCGGCAATGAGCTGCTGACCCGCGCCGCCAGCAAGATTAATGAGAATCTCTATGCTTCCACGGCGCTGGAGAAAGGCACCGGGAAAATCAAAACGCTGCAAATCACCTATCTGCCTATTCAAGGGCCGGAGGCCAAAGCCGCGCGCACGCTGGCTATCAGCTACATGGCCAACCTGATGCGCGAATTCGACGCGACCCTGACGGTGGAGCAAAGCGTGGCGAAAGTGGCGTCGCTGATCGACAAAGGCAAAGGCCAGCAGTTCTACCAGCAGCAGGTCGGCGCGATCCGCTACGTGATTTCAGACAATGGCGAGAAGGGGCTGACCTTCGCCGTAGAGCCGGTAAAACTCGCGCTTTCTTAAGCCTTTGATAACGGCAATTAATGACAAAAAGCAAAGCCTTTAGTTGTGATCCTCTCTATACTATTGGGCAGGTAATCTGCTTGTTTGGCAGAAATTTTAATCGACACTCGCGTCCCCTTTTGGAGGAAAAAACATGCGACATCCATTAGTGATGGGTAACTGGAAACTGAACGGCAGCACCCACATGGTTAACGAACTGATCGCTGCGCTGCGCAATGAGCTGAGCACGGTTGAAGGTTGTGGCGTTGCTATCGCACCACCAGAAGTTTACCTGTCACAGGCTAAACACGCGCTGGCGGGCAGCCGCATCGCGCTTGGCGCACAGAACGTTGACACCAACCTGTCTGGCGCATTCACCGGCGAAACCTCTGCCGACATGCTGAAAGACATCGGTGCCAAATACATCATCATCGGTCACTCTGAGCGTCGTACTTATCACAAAGAAAGTGACGAGTTCATTGCTAAGAAATTCGGCGTGCTGAAAGACGCTGGTCTGATCCCAGTGCTGTGCATCGGTGAAACCGAAGCAGAAAACGAAGCTGGCCAAACTGAAGCCGTGTGTGCAAAACAGCTGAACGCCGTGCTGAACACGCTGGGCGCTAAATCCTTCGAAGGCGCGGTTATCGCTTATGAGCCAGTTTGGGCTATCGGTACCGGCAAATCTGCAACTCCAGCTCAGGCTCAGGCGGTTCACAAATTCATTCGTGACCACGTGGCTAAGCAAGATGCTGAAATCGCTAAACAAGTGATCATCCAGTACGGCGGCTCTGTAAACGCAGCTAACGCGGCAGAACTGTTCACTCAGCCAGACATCGATGGCGCGCTGGTTGGCGGTGCTTCTCTGAAAGCTGATGCCTTCGCCGTTATCGTGAAAGCCGCTGCTGAAGCGAAAAAAGCCTAATCCGCTTTTCTGACGCACTCGCTGCGTCAGCATAAAAAAACCCGGCTCTGCGAAGAGGCCGGGTTTTTTATTATTGGAGATATCTGGTCAGCGATTCGGGTAAGCAACCGCAGCCAACGCAGCTAGAGCACCAAGTATGACGGGCATTAGCGCTTACTGATTTGGTCGAAAATCCCACCAGTCGAGAAGTGGTCTTTCTGCGCTTCGGCCCAAGTGCCTGCCACCTGATCGATAGTAAACAGCTTCAGTTTAGGGAATTCAGCAGCAAACTTCTTCTCAACGGTTGGGTCACGCGGACGGTAATAGTTTTCCGCAGCGATGGTTTGACCTTCAGTTGAATAAAGGTATTTCAGGTAAGCGTCAGCCACTTCGCGGGTGCCGCGTTTGTCGACCACTTTATCCACCACGGAGACGGTAGGTTCAGCCAGAATGGATTCGCTTGGCGTCACAATCTCAAACTTGTCGCTGCCCAAATCTTTGGTTGCCAGCAGGGCTTCGTTTTCCCACGCAATCAGCACGTCGCCGATACCGCGCTCAACGAAGGTGTTGGTTGCGCCGCGAGCGCCGGAGTCCAGCACTTCAACGTTTTTAAACAAGGCTTTCAGGAATTCCTGAGCTTTGGCTTTGTCATTGTTGTTGTGATGCAGAGCATAGCCCCACGCCGCCAGATAGTTCCAGCGCGCGCCGCCCGAGGTTTTCGGGTTTGGCGTGATGATTGAAACGCCCGGTTTGATCAAATCATTCCAGTCGTGGATTTGTTTCGGGTTGCCCTTCTTCACCAAGAAGACGATGGTGGAGGTGTAAGGCGCGGAGTTGTCCGGCAGGCGTTTGATCCAGTTTTTGTCGATACGGCCGCGTTCGGCTATCGCATCCACGTCATAGGCCAGCGCGAGGGTCACCACGTCAGCTTCGATACCATTGATAACGGAGGTCGCCTGTTTGCCAGAGCCGCCGTGAGATTGACGCACGGTTACGGTGTCGCCGGTTTTACCCTGCCAGTATTTGCTGAACGCCTTGTTGTATTGCTCGTAGAATTCACGCGTTGGATCATAAGATACGTTCAGAATCTGAACATCTTTCGCAATTGCGCCCGTCGCCACCAGCAGTAATGCCAGACCTACACCCCATTTACGCATCTCACTGTCTCCCAGAAATTTTTTCAATGGATTGGATTTATCGTATTAGATGCATAGAGCCTGCCAGAGAAAAATCGAACAACTAAAGACTAAAAAGTATTTTTCTATTCCATTCAGGAATAACTGTTTTTTAGGCAAAAAAAAGCCCCCACGCGTGGAGGCTTCATCATCAAGTAATTATCTGTTTTAGAATAATTTTTTAGCTGTGTCGTACCAGTCTTCTTTGAATTTACTTTTCTTGTTTTCTGGAGAGATACAGATAGAAATTAATTCATGAACCATTTTTTCGTTTTCAACACCGACGCAGAAACCGCCTTGGGTGTAGTCGCGGCCCTCTTCCAGCAGCAGGTCAACAGCATAAGCACCCATGCGAGAAGCCAGAATACGGTCATAAGCGACTGGCGCACCACCACGTTGGATGTGGCCTAAAACGGTACCGCGAGTTTCACGGCAGGTTTCTTTCTCAATGTATTTAGCCAGCTCGTCGATATCATCCAGTTTCTCAGTGATAGCTACGATTGCGTGCTTTTTACCTTTGGCGATACCGGCTTTGATTTCAGCAACCAAGTCATCACGTTTGAATTCAACTTCCGGGATAGCGATAAATTCGCAACCACCGGCGATAGCAGCAGCCAGAGTCAAATCACCACAGTGGCGGCCCATCACTTCAACGATGGAAATACGTTGGTGAGAAGAAGAGGTGTCGCGCAGACGGTCGATAGCTTCCACCACAGTACCCAACGCGGTGAAGAAGCCGATGGTGTAGTCAGTACCCGCCACGTCGTTGTCGATGGTGCCTGGCAGACCGATACAGCGAATACCGCCCTCTTTGGTCAGCAGGTCAGCACCCGCGTAAGAGCCGTCACCGCCGATAACCACTAAACCGTCGATACCACGGTCTTTCAGGTTTTTCAGGGCAACTTTGCGGTTTTCAGGATCACGGAATTCAGGGAAACGTGCAGAACCTAAGAAAGTACCACCACGGTTGATCATGTCGGACACGCTGTAGCGGTCCAGTGGTCGCATGCGGTTTTCGTAGAGGCCAAAGTAGCCATCTTCAATACCGAAAACTTCTAAACCTGCTGATAGAGCAGCACGAACAACACCGCGAATTGCGGCATTCATGCCTGGCGCATCGCCGCCACTTGTCAGTACACCGATTTTTTTAATCATGACCACCTCTGAACTTGTAGATGCAATTTCTTAAGAATTCTTGAGCATGCCTATTGGCCCGGATACTAGCTGGCACTACTACTAAATGGCTAATAGCGTTTGATGTTTATAGTATAACAAAACACCATCGCTGAATTGATTCAAGTCAGCAAGAATACGCTTACTGCGTTGACCCTTGGCAATTTAATGATTCACCCTGTTTTTACAACATATTTCCGGCATTTTACTCGCGGAAAGAGGGTCTTTCATTGCCGTTCAAGGGAGCTTTAAATGTAGACGCCAATCGCGAAAGCCAAAAGAACCCGCACAGGCTTTAAACAGCGTCTTTATTAGCGACTATCCTAAGAATAGCATTGTTCTAAGATACATCTGACTGATAATACGAGATATCTCTTATCTTGGGATGAAAGAGGCTCTGGGTTGTAGGCGGAACTAATGCGCCAATTTGTGGCCTTTGCCGCAAAAAAAACCCCACCTTTCGGTGGGGAAGACAGGGATGGTGTCTATGGCAAGGAAAAACAGGGGTATTACTGGGTACTGATACTACTTGGCTTCTGGGCAGAAGTAGGTTGTAAGCCAGCCATTTGCTGCTGCATCTGTTGCATGCGCTGCTCATGTTTCTGGTTTAATACGTTTTTCTGTTCGGGAGTCAGAAGATTGAACATCTGATTGCGGATGCGGGCCATTTCAACCTGGCGATCCACTTGCTCCTGAGCCATGACTTCGGCCTGTGCCCGAACAGCTTTTTGATCGAAATTCTCAGCGGTCACCAGACGATGCATGGTTTCCATCTGTTCTACATTAATATGGGGTAAGTCTTTGCGAGCCTGATGCATCAAGTCACGCATTTGCTGGCGCTGCTGCTCAGTCAGATTAACGCCATCAAACATGGTGTTGCGTTCCTGAGGCTTGTCCAGCATGTTGGTGTCTTGAGCTGAAGGTGCCACTGGCGTCACATTAGCGGTATCCGCTAAAACGACACTCGAACTCAGTGTCAGTATCGAGGCCGTAACTAATGCAGCTACCTTAGACATCATTAACTCCTATATCTTTATCGCTTATCGCGAATCATTGGAAATCAGTCTAAACCGGTCGCTGCAAACATGCGTCAGTGCATGTAAAAGTACGTAAAGTCATGGAATAGCGGCAATTGATGACGTATTTTGCGTCTTAGAGGTAAATACAATGAATAAAATTTTGTTGGTTGATGACGACCGTGAACTGACTTCACTCTTAAAAGAATTGCTCGAAATGGAAGGCTTTAATGTGGTGGTTGCTTACGATGGTGAGCAGGCCCTTGAAAAGCTGGATAACAGTATCGATTTGCTTTTGCTCGACGTGATGATGCCAAAGAAAAATGGCATTGAAACCTTAAAAGAACTTCGTCAACGCCACCAAACGCCGGTCATTATGCTGACTGCACGCGGTAGCGAGCTGGATCGCGTTCTGGGCCTTGAGCTCGGTGCTGATGACTATTTACCTAAACCGTTCAACGACCGCGAACTGGTCGCGCGTATTCGTGCCATGCTGCGCCGTTCCAACTGGAGCGAACAGCAGCAAACCGGCGAAAGCAACGGCTCGCCAACGCTGGAAGTGGATGGCTTGCAGTTGAACCCAGGTCGTCAGGAAGCCAGCTTCGGCGGCGTCGCGCTCGACCTTACCGGGACTGAATTCACCCTGCTCTATCTGCTGGCGAAGCATTTAGGTCAGGTGGTGTCGCGTGAGCATTTAAGCCAAGAAGTGCTGGGCAAACGCCTGACGCCTTTTGACCGTGCTATCGACATGCATATCTCCAACCTTCGCCGCAAACTTCCCGATCGTCAGGATGGCCATCCTTGGTTTAAAACGCTGCGCGGACGCGGCTATTTGATGGTATCCGCTACATGATCAACAGCCTAACGGCACGCATTTTTGCGATTTTCTGGTTTACCGTTGCCTTAGTTTTGATGCTGGTTTTAATGGTGCCCAAGCTCGATTCACGCCAATTAACCCCGCTGCTCGATAGTGAACAGCGGCAAGGCTTGATGATTGAACAGCACGTTGAAGCCGAGCTGGCGGGCGACCCGGCGAATGACCTGATGTGGTGGCGCCGGCTGTTCCGTGCTATCGAAAAGTGGGCTCCGCCGGGCCAGCGCCTGTTGCTGGTCACCAGCGAAGGCCGCGTCATTGGTGCGCAGCGCAATGAAATGCAGGTGGTGCGTAACTTCATCGGGCAGTCAGATAACTCAGATCGTCCGAAAAAGAAAAAGTACGGCCGTCTTGAAATGGTCGGGCCTTTCTCCGTGCGCGACGGTGAAGACAATTATCAGCTCTACCTGATCCGCCCGGCCAGCAGCCCGCAGTGGGACTTCATCAACTTGATGTTTGACCGCCCATTCTTGCTGCTGATCGTCACCATGTTAATCAGTTCCCCGCTGCTGCTCTGGCTGTCATGGAGTCTGGCTAAACCTGCTCGTAAGTTGAAAAACGCGGCGGACGACGTGGCGCGAGGCAATCTCAAGCAGCATCCAGAACTGGAAGCCGGGCCGCAGGAGTTCTTGGCGACCGGGGCCAGCTTCAACCAGATGGTCAGCGCGCTTGAACGCATGGTCACGGCTCAACAGCGGCTTATCTCGGATATCTCGCACGAGCTGAGAACCCCGCTGACTCGCCTCCAGCTGGCGACAGCGCTGATGCGCCGCCGTCACGGTGAAGGCAAGGAGTTGCAGCGTATTGAGACGGAAGCACAGCGCCTCGACAGCATGATCAACGACCTGTTGGTGCTTTCCCGCAGTCAGCATAAGAATGAGCTGGCGAGGGAGATGCTGAAGGCCAATGACCTGTGGGCCGACGTGATTGAAAACGCCCAGTTCGAAGCTGAGCAGATGGGTAAAACGCTGGAAGTGCCGGTACCACCGGGTCCGTGGAAGCTGTTTGGTAACCCGGCCGCGCTGGACAGCGCCCTTGAGAATATCGTTCGCAACGCGCTACGTTACTCAAATACCCATATTGCGCTGAACTTCGCCTGCGACAATGAAGGCATCACTATCACGGTTGATGATGATGGTCCGGGTGTCAGCGAAGCCGACCGCGAGCAGATTTTCCGTCCGTTCTACCGTACCGACGAGGCCCGCGACCGTGAGTCCGGCGGCACGGGGTTAGGTTTGGCGATTGTCGACACCGCAGTTCAACAGCACCGTGGTTGGGTGAAAGCCGAAGATAGCCCGCTGGGCGGCCTGCGACTTATCATCTGGCTACCGCTGCATCAGCGTTAAGATTCTGCTATTCTGCGCCCTCTTACAGGGGGGCGCATGCTTAACATCGTACTTTTTGAACCAGAAATCCCGCCAAATACGGGCAATATAATCCGCCTGTGTGCCAACACCGGCTTCCAGTTACACCTCATCGAACCTCTTGGATTCGGCTGGGATGACAAGAAGCTGCGCCGTGCCGGTTTGGACTACCACGAATTCGCCAACATTAAGCATCATGCCAACTATGACGCGTTTCTCAGCAGTGAGAACCCACAGCGAATCTTTGCCCTGACCACCAAAGGCACGCCAGCGCACAGCGCGGTGAGCTATCAAGCTGGGGATTATTTGCTGTTTGGACCTGAGACGCGTGGGCTGCCGCCGGTGATTCTGGACAACCTGCCAGCGAATCAAAAAATCCGCATTCCAATGCAGCCGGAAAGCCGCAGCATGAACCTGTCGAATGCGGTATCAGTGGTGGTATACGAAGCATGGCGCCAGATGGGCTACCCCGGCGCGCTGATTAAAAGCTGAGAGCTTTTTTAGTCGAAGTAAAAACAGAAATGGCATGTGAATACATGCCATTGAAAGCCAGACTTAGATCCCGTCGCCGAACTCGAAGCCTTGAGTAATGCCGTTGAAATGCTGATCCATGTCCATCGAAGGTCTTTCGCTCTCTGGGCGACCGACAATGCGGGCTGGCACCCCTGCCGCCGTGGTGTGGGCCGGAACGGATTGCAGCACCACTGAGCCAGCACCAATCTTGGCACCTACCCCGACTTCAATGTTACCCAGAATCTTAGCACCCGCGCCAATCATTACGCCTTCGCGGATTTTTGGGTGACGATCGCCACAGGTCTTGCCTGTCCCGCCCAGCGTGACGGACTGCAAGATTGAGACGTCGTTTTCGACCACGGCCGTTTCACCAATGACGATACCCGTCGCGTGGTCGAGCATGATGCCGCAACCAATTCGCGCTGCCGGGTGGATATCCACGCCAAAGGTGACGGAAATTTGATTTTGGAAATAGATGGCCAGCGCCTGACGGTCTTGCTTCCACAGCCAGTTACCAATGCGGTAAGCCTGCAGCGCGTGAAAACCTTTCAAATAGAGCAGCGGCGTGGAGTATTTATCCACTGCCGCATCGCGCTGATGCACCGCGAGGATGTCGCGCGCGGCGGACAGCGTCATCTGGGCGTCATTGCGATAGGCCTCTTCCACCACTTCACGAATGGCAATCGCTGGCATAATCGGGCTGCCCAGCTTGTTAGCCAGAATGTAGCTTAATGCCCCGTCGAGGTTTTCATGCTTGAGCAACGTCGCATGAAAAAAGCTCGCTAGCATAGGTTCACACTCAGCCAGCGCTCTCGCCTCTGATTTAATGTTTTTCCAGACCAGTTCCAGCTCTTCTAACGACATTACTGTTCCTTACGGCTTCGATAAGATAATAAAAAGCCGCTCTATCGGGTTACCAATAGAGTGGCTCTGTCCCGGCTTACAATCAGTGGCTGCTTTTTTCGTCTTTACTTGCACGAGCCAGCAAGCTGATTGCCGCTTCGCGGGCATCTTTCTGGCAATACAGTACTTGATAGATTTGTTCAGTGATTGGCATTTCAACGTTGTAACGCTGTGCCAGCGCACGGACTTCTTTGGTATTCCGGTAGCCTTCGACCACCTGACCAATCTTATCCTGCGCGCCCTGAACATCCATCCCCTCGCCCAGCATAATGCCAAAACGCCGGTTACGAGATTGATTGTCTGTGCAGGTTAACACCAAATCACCCAGCCCCGCCATGCCCATAAATGTGGACGGATCAGCACCAAGTGCTGAGCCAAGGCGGCTCATTTCTGCTAAGCCACGGGTGATGAGCGCGGTGCGGGCATTGGCACCAAAGCCGATGCCATCAGACATTCCGGCACCAATCGCAATCACGTTCTTCACCGCGCCGCCTAGCTGCACGCCGACGAAATCGGGGTTGCTGTAGACACGGAAACTCTTGCCGCAGTGCAGAAGCTGTTGCAGGTCTTCAGCAAATTCCGCGTTGGTGGCGGCCAGCGCTATCGCAGTTGGCATCCCGGCAGCCAGCTCTTTGGCGAAGGTTGGGCCAGAAACTACGGCTAACGGAATGTCATCGCCTAAGATTTCGCGAGCGACGTCTTGCAGAAGACGCCCCGTTTCCGCCTCAAGGCCTTTAGTGGCCCAGACGACTCGAGAATCAGCGCGAAGATGAGGTTTGATCTGCTGGAGAACGTCACCAAAGACGTGGCTCGGCACAACCACCAGAATATTGCGGCTAGCGGCCAGCGCAAGGGCAAGATCGGTTTCCAGCACTAGGCTGTCAGGGAAAGGAACGTCCGGCAGAAATGCCTGATTGCAGCGAGCGGCTTGTAACGTGCGGATGTTATCGGCGTTATGGCCCCACAGCACCACGTTGTGGCCATTTCTGGCGAGCGTTATGGCTAAAGCGGTGCCGTATGAGCCGGCACCGATCACAGTCATTGAAGCATTGACGGTTTTCATCAGGCATCCTGATGTGGTTCTGCACCTTCGCCTTCAGCCTGCTGTTGCAGATAGTTCATGAACAGCGCGTCGAAGTTCACAGGTGCCAGATTCAGTTGCGGGAAAGTACCGCGAGAAACCAGGCTGGTGATGCACTCACGAGCATATGGGAACAGAATGTTCGGGCAGTAAGCACCCAGGCAATGTGCCAGTTGGTTCCCATCGATGCCGGAGATGGTGAAGATACCACCTTGTTGCACTTCACACAGGAAAGCAGTGTCGTCGCCCAGTGAAGAAGTCACGGTCACACGCAGTACCACTTCATACACTTCATCAGCCAGTTGGCTTGAAGCCGTATCTAAATCAAGTTTAACTTCTGGCTGCCAGTCTTGCTGGAAAACCTGAGGCGCGTTTGGCGCTTCGAAGGAGATATCCTTGGTGTAGATACGCTGGATCTGGAAAGCCATCTCGGTGTTGTTTTGTTCTGACATGTAAGTAGTACCCTTAAGTTAATAGTCCTTTAAACACTTGATTAAATTACACAACTGCCTGATGTCGCTTACAGCAACGGATCAAGGCCACCTTTGGCATCAAGTGCATGTAAATCGTCGCAGCCACCAATGTGCTGTCCGTCGATAAAAATCTGAGGAACGGTAGAAGGACCGCCAGTACGCGCGATCATCTTTTCACGTTTGTCCGCATCGCCATCAATAGCGATTTCTTCAAATGCCGCGCCCTTGCTGTTAAGTAACGCTTTCGCACGATGGCAATAAGGACAGGTTGCCTTGGTATAGATTTCAATTTTAGCCATGGTAGCCACCTCAAGTGTCGTAGATGTATTACTGAGTAATTTGAAGCAATTACTTACCGCGAGCCAGTGGCAGGTTTTCGCTGCTCCAGCCAGAGATACCGTCTTTCAGGGTATAAACCTGTTCAAAACCAGCACTCACTAAGCCTTCTGCCGCAGCGCGGGAAGAGGTGCCGTTGGCGCAAACCACGATAACTGGCTGTGCTTTATGCTTCGCCAGATCACCCAAGTTGTTGCTCTTAATGTCGGCGCTCAACACGTTCAATGACGTGGAGATATGGCCTTTACGGAATTCTTCGCGTGCGCGCACGTCAACCACAACGGCGTCTTCTTTGTTGATCAGGCGGGTCGCTTCACCACGGGAGATCTCTTTTACTTTAGAAAAACGCGATTTAAAGGTGGTCACAATTACTGCAATCAGCAACGCAACCCACGCCAGGCTGAGAACCGGATGCGCACTAATGAACGGCATAATATCTTGCATGGGGTGTAGCAACTCCCGTCAGTTGGGGGAAAATTCAAGGCTTGAGAGTATACCTGCGCGCTGCGGCAAATACAGCCAGTAAGCATCTCCTAATGCCACAAACTGCGGCATATCTCGGAAAATTAACACGCATTTATCCCGCTTGTTAATCCATACATTGCCCAACTTTGATCTCTCAGGGCTATTTGTGTTTTCACTCTGACGTAAAATCCTCTCGCAAAAAGTGGGAATAGCCACGCCAAACCCGTGCTGCGGGCCACGGCGAGCCTATTCAACATTTACTCTTTTAATGAGGCTTTTGACATGTCGAGCAACAAAAAACCTATGGTACTGGTGATTCTGGACGGCTACGGACACCGCGAGGAATCACAAGACAACGCCGTTCTGAATGCCAAAACGCCGGTGATGGATAGCCTGTGGCAGACTTACCCGCACACGCTGATCGCCGCCTCAGGTCTGGACGTTGGCTTACCCGACGGCCAAATGGGCAATTCCGAAGTCGGTCATGTCAATCTGGGGGCGGGACGTATCGTTTATCAAGACCTGACTCGCCTTGATAAAGAAATTAAAGAAGGTGATTTCTTCGAAAATGCCGTGCTGGCCGGGGCTGTCGACCGCGCCGTAGCAGCAGGTAAAGCCGTGCACATCATGGGCCTGCTCTCTGCGGGCGGGGTTCACAGCCACGAAGACCACATCATGGCGATGATTGAACTGGCCCACCGTCGCGGCGCTAAAGCCATTTATCTGCACGCGTTCCTCGACGGTCGCGACACCCCGCCGCGCAGCGCCGAAAGCTCACTCCAGCGCTTTAGCGAAAAATTCCAGCAGCTCGGTACTGGCCGTATCGCCTCAATTATTGGCCGTTACTACGCCATGGATCGCGACAATCGCTGGGATCGCGTACAGCAATCTTATGACCTGATGACGCAGGCCAAGGGCGCGTTCACCGCCGATAACGCCGTGGAAGCCCTGCAAGCCGCCTATGCCCGCGATGAAAACGATGAGTTCGTCAAAGCCACCGTGCTGCGCCGCGCGGGCGAAGCCGATGCCGCGCTGGAAGACGGCGACGCGATGATTTTCATGAACTTCCGCGCCGACCGTGCGCGCGAAATCACCCGAGCCTTTATCAGCCCGGACTTCGACGGCTTTACTCGCGACAAAGTGATTAACTTCGGTGATTTCGTGATGCTGACGGAATATGCCGCCGATATCGACGCCGAGTGCGCCTATCCACCCGCTTCACTGAAAAACACGCTGGGTGAATGGCTGATGGCCCACAACAAAACCCAGCTGCGCATCTCCGAAACCGAGAAATATGCTCACGTCACCTTCTTCTTCAACGGCGGTATGGAAGAGCCGTTTGCCGGCGAAGACCGCATTCTGATTAAGTCGCCGAACGTCGCCACTTACGATTTGCAGCCGGAAATGAGTTCAGCAGAGCTTACGGACAAACTGCTGACCGCCATTGCCAGCGGCAAGTACGACACCATCATCTGTAACTATCCGAATGGCGACATGGTGGGTCACAGCGGCGTGTACGAAGCGGCAGTGAAAGCGGTAGAAACGCTGGATGAGTGCATCGGCAAAGTGGTCGAGGCGGTTAAAAACGCGGGCGGCCAGCTGCTGGTGACTGCCGATCACGGTAACGCCGAGCAAATGCGCGACCCGGCCACCGGGCAGGCGCACACCGCGCACACCAACCTGCCGGTGCCGCTGATTTATATCGGCACCGACGCGCAGGTGGTTGAAGGCGGCAAGCTTTCCGATATCGCGCCAACCATGCTGTCACTGATGGGTATGCAAACCCCGGCCGAAATGAGCGGGAAGCCGCTTTTTATCGCCAAATAGTCCTGAACAACAGCTAAACGGGCCGCACTTTCAGCGTTGCGGCCATTTGAAGGATGGCGGTTATACACTACAGTTTTAAGGCGTATTAGCGCGGGCTAGTGCGCCTTTTTTGTTTGTGCATCAGGCTGTTGATTAGTGGTACGATAACCTGAAGGACAGCCAGATTGTCTATCATCCACGGTCGGCAAGCAGGAAAAAGTTTGAGCAAATTCATCAATTTCAGCGCAATGAAAAACCGTCTTTCTATTAATGATAAGACGACATTAGGCAGCCCGGCGTCCGCATTTTTGCTTTGCGCCTCGTTACTCGTTCCTGCTTTTGTTGCACATGCTGACGACAATAAAGACCAGCTCAAAACTCTCCAGCAAAGCATCGCCGAAAAAGAGAAAAGCGTTAAGCAGCAGAAACAGCAACGCAGCTCGTTGCAGGACCAGTTGCAGGCGCAGGAAAAGATCATCGCCTCGGCCAGCCGTGGGCTGCGTGATACTCAATCGACCCTCGCCACCCTCAATAAAGAAATCGCCAATTTAAATGCCTCGATAGACAAACTGCAAAAACAGCAAAAAAGTCAGGAAGAGATTCTGGCGAAACAGCTGGATGCCGCCTTCCGCGTGGGTCAGCACAGTGGGTTACAACTGCTGCTGAGTGGCGAAGAGAGCGAGCGCAGTGAACGCATTCTGGCCTATTTCGGCTATTTCAACGAAGCCCGTCAGAAGTCTATCGAGCAGCTTAAGCAAACGCGCACCACGCTGGCCGCGCAGCGCGTCTCGCTGGAAGCAAAACAGACCCAGCAGAAAAGCTTACTGAGCGAACAGCAGAGCCAGCAGCAAAAGCTCGAACAGGCCCGCGCAGCGCGTAAACAGACGCTAAGTTCGCTAGAAAGCTCATTGCAAAAAGACGAGCAGAGCCTGTCTGAACTGCGCGCCAACGAAACGCGCCTGCGCGACAAGATTGCCGCCGCCGAGCGCGCCGCCCGCGCTCGCGCAGAGAAAGAGGCCAAAGAGGCTGCGGCTATTCGCGCCAAAGAGCAACAAGCCAAGAAGAAAGGCTCCACCTACAAACCGACGCAGGGCGAGCAGGCACTGGTGTCGCGCACCGGCGGGCTGGGTCGCCCATCGGGGCAAGATATTTGGCCAGTTCGCGGCGCTATTCTGCATCGTTTCGGCGAACAGCTTCAGGGTGAGCTACGCTGGAAAGGCATCGTGATTTCGGCTCGCGAAGGGAGCGAAGTCAAAGCCGTCGCCGATGGCCGCGTTCTGCTGGCCGACTGGCTTCAGGGCTACGGCCTGGTGGTGGTTATCGAGCACGGTAAAGGTGATATGAGCCTTTATGGTTACAACCAAAGCGCGCTGGTGAACGTGGGTGATCAGGTTAAATCCGGTCAAGCCATTGCACTGGTGGGTACCAGCGGAGGTCAGGGCCAGCCATCGCTGTATTTTGAAATTCGTCGTCAGGGCCAGGCCGTTAACCCACAGCCGTGGTTGGGAAGATAGCATTGCGATATAAAAAGTCCGTTTTAGCCGCGCTGTGCGGCACCGTCCTGTTTGCCTGTCAGGCTCAGGCAGCGAAATTAGCCATCCTTATTGATGATTTTGGTTACCGCCAACAGAATGAAAATCAGGTGTTGCAGATGCCCAAGGCCGTCTCCATCGCGATTTTCCCCAATGCGCCCGATTCGCACATCATGATGGAGAAAGCCCACCAGCAGGGCCGTGAGATCCTGATCCACCTGCCGATGGCTCCCCTGAGTAAACAGCCGCTGGAAAAAGATACCTTAACGCCGTCGATGAGCAGCGAAGAGGTGAAACGTATTGTGGATCAAGCGATTAAGAGCATTCCTTACGCCGTCGGTATCAACAACCATATGGGCAGCGCCATGACCTCCAGCCTGCCGGGTATGGAGAATGTGATGCAGGCGATGAACGCCCACAGCCTGTTTTTCCTCGACAGTATGACCATCGGCAACACCAAGTCAGTGCAGGCTGCCGCCGGGACTCAGGTGCGCGTCATCAAGCGAAACGTCTTTTTAGATGATGTGCAGAATGAAGCTGAGATCCGCAAGCAGTTCGAGCGCGCCATCCAGCTTGCTCGCCGCAATGGCTATGCCATCGCCATCGGTCACCCGCATCCGACCACGGTGCGCGTGTTGCAGCAAATGTTGCCGAACTTGCCGTCGGATATCGTGTTAGTGCGTCCAAGCGATCTGCTGAATGAGCCGACCCGCAGCACGCCGGGCAAAACGCCGACCAAAGTCACGCCGCCGAAAACGGTGTTTAAAGGGGCGCGCCTCTGTACCACCAAGCAACCCGTTGCGCCAGTGTATGCTGACACTATGTTCAAGGTTATTGGTGAGAGCGTGGCACAGCTGCCTGCCGTCACCTTTGTTGAACGCACGTGGAACACGTGGTTTGCCGACAAGCCGAATAGCCCGCCAAAACCGTAAAATACTCTGCGTTATCAATGCAAAAGGCCAGCAAATGCTGGCCTTTGTCTTTGCTGCGACGGGAGCTTACTCCCAGTTCAGGATCACTTTACCCGACTGGCCGGAACGCATGGCGTCGAAGCCTTTCTGGAAGTCATCGATAGAGAAATGGTGAGTGATAAGCGGGGTGAGATCCAAACCAGACTGGATCAGCGCCGCCATCTTGTACCAGGTTTCAAACATCTCACGGCCGTAAATCCCTTTGATAAACAGACCTTTGAAAATCACCTGATTCCAGTCAATCGACATATCCGAAGGTGGGATCCCCAGCAGCGCGATGCGCCCGCCGTGGTTCATGGCGTTGAGCATGGAGCGGAAGGCCGGAGGCGCGCCCGACATTTCCAGACCAACATCAAAGCCTTCGGTCATGCCCAGCTCGGTCATCACCTCTTCTAGCGTCTCATTTTTGACGTTGACCGCGCGGGTCACGCCCATTTTGCGCGCCAGATCCAGACGGTATTCATTCATATCAGTGATAACAACGTGGCGTGCGCCGACGTGCTTACAGATTGCCGCCGCCATGATACCAATCGGGCCAGCGCCGCTGATCAACACGTCTTCACCCACTAAATCGAAGGAGAGCGCGGTATGCACCGCGTTACCCAGTGGGTCGAAGATGGCAGCCAAATCGTCAGAGATGTTGTCTGGAATTTTGAAGGCGTTGAAGGCTGGCAGCACCAGATACTCGGCAAAAGCCCCCGGACGGTTCACCCCGACACCCTGCGTGTTGCGGCACAGATGGGTGCGGCCGCCGCGACAGTTGCGGCAATGCCCACAGGTGATGTGGCCTTCGCCGGAGACGCGATCGCCAATGTTGAAGCCTTTGACTTCCTGACCAATGCCGACCACTTCGCCGACATATTCGTGACCGACCACCATCGGCACCGGGATAGTCTTCTGCGACCATTCATCCCAGTTATAGATATGCACGTCAGTACCGCAAATGGCGGTTTTGCGAATCTTAATCAGCAGATCGTTATGACCAAGCTCAGGCACTGGCGCATCCGTCATCCAGATACCTTCTTCACGCTTTAATTTTGCTAACGCTTTCATGCAGGTTCCTCAGGCAATCACGCCAAGCTTTTTACCAATACGGGTGAAGGCGTCCACCGCCTTTTCGATTTGTTCGGTGCTGTGCGCGGCAGACATCTGGGTGCGAATGCGCGCCTGACCTTTTGGTACTACCGGGAAGAAGAAGCCCGTGACGTAGATACCTTCGTGCTGCAAGGCCGCCGCAAACTCCTGCGCCAGCTTCGCTTCACCCAGCATCACCGGGATGATCGCGTGGTCGGCGCCAGCCAGTGTGAAACCGGCGGCGGTCATTTTCTCGCGGAACAGCTGGGCGTTGCTCATCAGCTTCTGGCGCAGTTCGCTGCCCTGCTCCAGCATAGAAAGCACTTTCAGCGAGGCGGCGACGATAGACGGCGCCAGCGAGTTGGAGAACAGGTACGGGCGCGAGCGCTGGCGCAGCCAGTCAATCACCTCTTTGCGACCTGCGGTATAGCCGCCAGACGCGCCGCCCATTGCCTTGCCGAGGGTGCCGGTGATGATGTCCACGCGACCAATCACGTCGCAATATTCATGGGTGCCTCGACCGTGCTCGCCGACAAAGCCCACGGCGTGGGAGTCATCGACCATCACCAGCGCGTCATAACGCTCGGCCAAATCGCAAATTCCGTGCAGGTTGGCAATCACGCCATCCATGGAAAATACGCCGTCGGTAGCAACCATGATGTGTCGCGCGCCTTCGGCTTTGGCCTGCTCGAGACGGGCTTCAAGCTCGGCTAAATCATTGTTGGCATAGCGATAGCGCTTGGCTTTGCACAGACGCACGCCGTCGATGATCGACGCATGGTTCAGTGCATCAGAGATAATGGCATCTTCCGGCCCGAGCAGCGTTTCGAACAGGCCGCCGTTGGCGTCGAAGCAGGAAGAATAGAGAATGGCGTCGTCCATGCAGAGGAAGTCGGCCAAGCGACTTTCCAGCTCTTTATGTGCATCTTGGGTGCCGCAGATAAAGCGCACCGAGGCCATACCGAAGCCGTGGCTGTCTAAACCGGCTTTGGCGGCGGCGATAAGCTCAGGGTGGTTGGCGAGCCCAAGGTAGTTGTTAGCACAGAAATTGATGACCGGTTCACCACCAGCAACGGTAATTTCCGCCTGCTGTGCTGAGGTCAAAATTCGCTCTTCCTTGAACAGACCATCGGCACGCGCCTGATCAAGTTCTTCTTCCAGTTGGCGGTAAAACGAAGCGGACATAACGTTATCTCCTGAAAATGACTCATTCGTCAGACACATTACTAATCCGCCTAACGAATAACGAGTGAAGCTGTCAGAATTTCTTTATTTTGTAGCATAGTTCACGCCTTAAGCCCTGATGCACTAGAATCCAACGAATCAGATAGCTTCCGAATGTGACTGGCATAATGAAGTGTTATGATATTGCCAACTGAATAGACCGCGCATGGTGCGCGGTTTTCTAAATGATTAAAGGTGAGTCCCATGATAATCGTCACTGGCGGCGCTGGTTTTATCGGCAGCAACATTATTAAATCGCTTAATGATATGGGATATCGCGATATTTTAGTGGTCGATAACCTGAAAGACGGCACCAAATTCGTCAATCTGGTTGACCTCGATATTGCCGATTATTGCGACAAAGAAGATTTCATCGCCAGTATTGTGGCCGGTGATGATCTGGGCGACATTGACGCGATTTTCCACGAAGGTGCCTGCTCATCCACCACCGAGTGGGATGGCAAGTACATGATGGATAACAACTTCCAGTACTCCAAAGACCTGCTGCACTTCTGCCTTGAGCGTGAAATTCCGTTCCTGTACGCCTCTTCTGCGGCGACCTACGGCAGCCAGAGCACCAGCTTTGTTGAAGACCGCAAATACGAACAGCCGCTGAACGTCTATGGCTACTCCAAATTCCTGTTCGACCAATATGTGCGTGAGATCCTGCCGCACGCCGAGTCACAGATTTGTGGTTTCCGTTACTTCAACGTCTATGGCCCGCGCGAAGGTCACAAAGGCAGCATGGCAAGCGTGGCTTACCATCTGAACAACCAGATCAACGCGGGCGAGAATCCAAAACTGTTCGCTGGTAGCGAAGGTTTCAAACGTGACTTCATCTACGTGGGTGACGTCGCTGCGGTGAACCTGTGGTTCTGGCAGAACGGTGTTTCCGGCATCTTCAACTGCGGTACCGGCCGTTCAGAGTCCTTCCAGGCCGTGGCGGAAGCCGTGATTGAACATCACCAGAAAGGCCAAATCGAAACCATTCCATTCCCTGAAAAACTGAAAGGCCGCTACCAGTCTTTCACTCAGGCTGATATGTCCGCGTTGCGCGCAGCGGGTTATGACAAACCGTTCAAAACCGTTGCCGAAGGCGTGGCTGAATACATGACGTGGCTTAACCGCGCGGTCTGATAATCAGTGTTGAGTAAAGGAATGTGTAAGTAATGAAAATGCTGGTCATTGGCCCTTCTTGGGTGGGCGACATGATGATGTCGCAAAGTCTTTACCGCACCATCAAGGCCATTGAGCCAGCGGCAGAAATCGACGTGATGGCACCAGCGTGGTGCCGTCCACTGCTCGACAGAATGCCAGAAGTCAGCCGCGCCCTGCCGATGCCTTTAGGCCACGGGGCGCTTGAGCTGGGTGAGCGTCGGCGTCTGGGCGTTGCCCTGCGCGAGAACCACTACCAGCGCGCCTTCGTTCTGCCAAACTCTTTCAAATCCGCACTGGTGCCCTTCTTCGCCAAGGTTCCGCAAAGAACCGGCTGGCGAGGTGAGATGCGCTACGGCCTGCTCAATGATATTCGCGTACTGGATAAGCCCGCTTTTCCATTAATGGTACAGCGCTACGTGGCGCTGGCCTATGACGCCAAGCAGATTCACTCCGCGGCCGACCTGCCTCAGCCTCTGCTGTGGCCACAGTTGCGCGTCACTGATACTGAAGTCGCCGAGGTTAGCCAAGCCTTCGCGCTTTCCGCTGCAAGGCCGGTGATTGGCTTCTGTCCGGGTGCCGAGTTCGGCCCGGCTAAGCGCTGGCCGCACTACCACTACGCCGCATTGGCCGAAAAGTTGATTGCCGATGGCTATCAAGTGGTGCTTTTTGGCTCGGCCAAAGACCATCCGGCGGGCGAAGATATTCGCGCTGCGCTGACCGAGTCGGCTCAGGCGCTGTGCCTCAATCTGGCAGGAAAAACCTCCCTCGACCAAGCCGTGGTGTTGATTGCCGCCTGTCAGGCAGTGGTCAGCAATGACTCCGGCCTGATGCACGTCGCAGCCGCGCTGAATAAGCCGCTGGTCGCACTTTATGGCCCGAGCAGTCCTGACTTCACCCCGCCGCTCAGCCAGCATGCCAAAGTGATTCGCCTGATCACCGGCTATCACAAGGTGCGTAAAGGGGATGCCGAGCAGGGTTATCATCAAAGTCTGATCGACATTCAACCCGAGCAGGTATATCAAGAGTTGTCTCAGCTATTGGTTTCAGGAAAGGACATGTAATGCGGGTACTGATTGTCAAAACATCATCAATGGGCGATGTCCTGCATACTCTTCCTGCATTAACTGATGCGATGAACGCCATCCCCGGTATCTCTTTCGACTGGGTGGTGGAAGAAGGCTTTGCACAAATTCCTAGCTGGCACCCGGCCGTCGACCGCGTGATCCCAGTGGCCATTCGCCGCTGGAGAAAGAACTGGTTTGGCTCCGAGACGCGCCAGCAACGCTGTGATTTCAAAAGAGAACTACAATCGCGCACCTACGATGCGGTGATTGACGCGCAGGGCTTAATCAAGAGCGCGGCGCTGATCACCCGTGTCGCCAAGGGCCGCAAACATGGGCAAGACGCTAAAAGCGCCCGCGAGCCTTTCGCCAGCTGGTTTTTCAATCAGCGCCACGAGATAAGCAAGCAGCAGCACGCCGTCGAGCGTACGCGCGAGCTTTTCGCGAAAAGTTTGGGCTATGAGAAGCCGGAAACTCAGGGTGATTACGCCATCGCCGCGCGCTTCTTGGCGAACCCGCCAGCCGATGCCAACCGCTATCTGGTTTTCCTTCACGCCACTACCCGCGCGGACAAGCATTGGCCAGAAAGCCACTGGCGCGAACTGATTGGCTTATTCAGCAATCAGGATATCGTGATTAAACTGCCTTGGGGCGCGGAGCACGAATATCAGCGCGCATGCCGTCTGGCAGAAGGCTTCGAGCACGTCGTGGTGCTGCCAAAGATGAGTCTCGAACAGGTCGCCAGCGTGCTAGCCGGCGCGAAAGCCGTGGTGTCGGTAGATACCGGCCTGAGCCATCTTACAGCGGCCCTCGATAGACCAAACATTACGATTTATGGCCCGACCGATCCGGGGTTGATCGGGGGTTATGGGAAGAATCAGCAGTCATTGACTGCCGAAGACAAGGACACGGCGTCTATTTCGGCGGCGCGGGTATTTGAAGCTTTAGGTGGGCAACTCTAATGAAAAAGCTGCATGTTATTAATTTGGAAAAGATGGGTGGCGTTGAGCGCCTGTTCCTTCAATACATTAATAATGACCCTGACAACATTAATGAAATTCTTTGTATTAACAGTCAGGTCGGCGGCGAGATAGAGAAAAAACTGGCCGGAAAAAAAGTGTCCTATGCCAACCGTATATTCAATGGTTTCTCAACGCGTTACCCTCAGTTTTTGCGAAAATTTGTCCTTAAACATAAAATCGAAAAAGCCAATGCTGATGTGATTGTGGTTTGGGATCTGGTGCCGGTGCTGGCTGCAAAACCTAAACGCGGTAAGTTTATTTATTACGATCACGGCTGTTCGTGGCGTTATCCCAAAAACAGCAAAACACTGGGCTTCTTCGCCATGCTAGATGGCGTGATGTCGGCCTCGTGGGCTTCCAAGCGCGTGATGGAGCTGCGCTTCAACTTACCGATAGCTTGTGAAGTGGTGCCGAACCGAATTGAGACACCACCCGGCGTGCATTACGAAGCCAAAACTCTGCCTGAGACCGTTCGGATTGGCACTGCCTCCAGATTGGTGACACTAAAAGGCATTAGCGTTTCACTGCTGATGATGCGCGAGTTACTTAACCGTGGCCACAAGGTAAAACTGGAGATTGCCGGTAAAGGGCCAGATCGGCAATTGCTGGAAGAGCTGACAGAAAGACTCGAGTTGAACAATCACGTCACCTTTAGCGGTTTTCAGGACAATGTGAGTGAATTCTTCAACCGCACAGATGTCTACATGAGCACCCCAGTGACCGAGCCATTTGGGCTGTCATGTGTTGAGGCGCTCTATTTCAGCGTGCCGGTTGTTTTTCCCTTTGTGGATGGGCAGCCCGAAGCCGTAAAGGATAAAGAGTGTGGGTTGGGATTGGTGCCTAAAATCAGTTTTGAAGAACACCAAAAACTGACGGGGATTAAGATTGATTTCCCTTATGAGGTTTATGATCCACTTGCAGATAAATTAGTGACACCAAAACTACTTTGTCACATAGAATGTGCGGATGCGGTTGAACAAATGATAAATGAATCTAATTATCAAAAATTGCGCGAAAACGCACACAAGTTCACGACGCAATCCTTGGATTACAGTGCCTTCAAAAAGCAGTTTGAAGCTATCCTCGCTCGTTACGTTGCCGAAGAATAGGCCATCTGGAATATAAATAGATGATTAGAAGAGAAACGCCTCATCCAATTTTTAGTTATGCTATCTATTTTGGATGCTTGCTCAGTATTTTTACTGTCTCATTTGACTGGGGTAGCGGTCGGAACATTTTATTTATTACCAGTTATATTGCCTTTATCGCGCTTATTTTTAATTTCAAGTACTACACTCGTCAAAAATGCCTGTTGTTAGTCCCGCTGTCTTTTGTAGTATTAGGGCTGGCTAATCTGCTTTGGGTAGAAGTTTATAAAAAACCTGATGAGTATATTGACCTCTATCGGGCGTATTTTGTAACTGGGAAAATATTAATTGCAACAGGATTTATATTAATAATTGCACTTAATGAAAAATTAAAAGTAAAAAAATGGGTTATACCTAGCCTTATTTTTCTTGGTGCTGTAGTAAACGGTTACGCAATTTTTCAGTCTCTTTCTGCTGGTTCTTTGCGTATTGAATTAAATTATGATCGGGCAACAGTTGCGGCGTATATAATCACTGCTGTTAATATTTTAATGCTGTACTCACTGCTTCATGTTAAAAACAAATATAATGCTATCTTCTTTTCCCTAGGCTTTTTGATTAGTTTTGTTTCAATTATTCATACAGAGACGAGGGCTGCAATCCTCGTATTCCCAGTAGTCAGCGTTTTGATGTTTACCTTTTCCAGAAATGTCACAGCGAAACAGAAATACACTTACGGCATAGCAGTCATTGTACTGATCGCCCTGAGTTCTTACTTCCTCAAAGACGTTATCGAGAAAAGGATTGAAGCATTTAAAGAGGATATGGCACAACAGGCCTCCTCAATGCGAGGAAACTCAGTAGGGGATCGAATTGCCATGCTGAAAGCGGGTTTTGCTAGCGGGAACCAGAACCTGTTTGGCCAATCGGCAGAGCAACGTGGTAAAGAGATTGCTACCCTTGCTGCTCAACATCCTGAGTTAGCAGATGCCCTGCCTTATGTAACGATTCACCTGCACAATGAGGTCATTGATAACTACTCCCTTCGCGGCGTATGGGGTGTTTTTCTGTTGTTAATCCTTCATTTGTCCTTACTGGTGCTTGCTTTAAAATGGCAAAAAAATGCGGCCCTGCTGGCTATTACATTGGCCATGATGGCTTATGGCCTGAGTGACGTGTTGTTCTTCAGTTCAGAGGCTGCGGCAATCTTTGGACTTGCCACGATTTTGAGTGTATTAATTGGTAACACGGCGATAAATAAGCAGCCACAAGCTGGGGAAAAAGAGAAAAATGTCGTTGTCTAAACAACCTTTGTTGTCGGTTATCATCCCTTTTTACAATAATGAGCACTTCATTATTGAGGCATTACAGTCATTGTTTACACAAATCGATGATGATGTTGAAGTGGTGATTATTGACGACGGTTCGACTGATAACTCCAAGGTCTTAGTGGATCGTTTTCTTCAGACCTTGAAAGACCAAACATTCTCTTTTATCAGCCAAAAAAATCAGGGTATTGCTTCCACAAGAAATGTTGGCTTACAGCATGCAAAAGGAACGTATGTCACCTTTTTGGATGGCGATGATATCCTGAGCCCAGATTACTATGCGACATTATCGCCTTATTTGCACCAAGGTGAGTTTGATATTATTGATTTCAACTTCCTGCAATTCACTGACAGTGTACCAGCAAGCGTTCCCAGCGAAACACATCGCTGTATCCCCTATGACTCGTTGCAGCCTGAAAGTTACTACCTGAAGCCTATTTTTGAGCGTTCGAATTGGCATTTGTGGAGCAGAATTTTCCGCAGAGAGCTAATTAATGGCGAGAGTTTTGAGAATGGCTGCCGTTACGAAGACGTGATTTTCACGCCCTTTCAATACTTCAAGACTAAGCGAATCGCTCACATTGACAAGGTGCTTTATTACTATCGGGTCAATAACGCAGGCATTACACGTAATATTCAAGCTAAAGATATTGATGATATTTTATTCGCTATGGGTAAGATGCTTACATACATTCAAACCTGCCATAATAGCGAAAAAGTTGCACAGATTGTCGCGCCAATGATCGCTAACTGTTTTATTGAAGCCAAGAAAATGACCAAGAAACTCTATGGTTACTACTATTATACGCCTGAAAATATCGCACTTTTCAAACTCGCCGCTGAGCTATGCAAAAACACGTCTCTCTCTAGGAAGAAATATTTCCAGATGAAGTATCCTTTCATGGATACCTTCATCTCGAAAATAAATTATCGCCTAAGACTTAGACGATAATTGCTCTCAGTGTTTATCTTTAAGATCAACGTGTGAAACCAGCTCAGCATAGACTCTCTCAGGCTGGATAACGCCCATCGGGCTAATCTCTTCTAAAGCTATCGTGTGTCCAGTGCGCGATACCTGAATAATCCGATGCAATTCAGTATCCTGAATGGGCCCGGTAGACCTTGAGTCCGCGGTAACGAACAGGCTAATTGTTTTGGTCTTTACACCCACGGCCAGATGCAATGGGCCGGTATCGCCAGTGACTAAAACATCAAAACCATCAATCAAAGTGATCAACTGCTGTAAGTCAGTCTTCCCAATTTGGTTTGTGACGATTTCTTTATTTTTATCAGAAAGTTGGCGAAGCAACTCTTCACCACGAGCTGAGTCAGTCCCCCCGCCAATCAGTACGATTTTGACCGCCGAGTGGCGCTGAGTAATCATATCAATCAGCGTGGCGAAATGAGCTACCGGCCAGCAGCGCGACTCGGTGGAAGCCCCAATCTGCATGCCAATGACCGTCGCATCAGGGTCTTTAACGCCGGGCTGATAAGGCGAGGGTATTTCCATTGCGACAGCATTCGGATCGCAACCCAGAACGCTTACCAACTCCATTTTTCGGCGCACAAAGTGGCCGTAATAATGGAAAACATAATTTGAAAGCCACTCTTCGAGCCCGCTGATGCCATTCATATAATTATCTCTAATTATATATTTAACACCCGCCATGACAGCGCTTATTACATCATAAGGCAGATGAGAGTGAAGAATCAGAGCCAGATCGGGTTGATGCTCTTTTAATGACTTAACCAAAACAGGCAAGGATTTAATCTTATTATCCCAATACACCACACGGTCGTAATGGAGACCGTTTTCCACCAGTTGCTGATTTTTTCTGTGGGCAACTAAGGTGATATAAGCATTAGGGTAACGTCGTCTAACTTCACGGATTGCCGGGGTGTTAAACATAAAATCCCCCAGCGCCGTGGTAGAATAAATAACAATGCTGTCGAAATGCGTTTGTGCATTAAGCGTAGATTTATCGAGCAATCGACCTTTTCTTGGAACGTAACGACGTAAGAACCAATTAGTTAACTTTACTTTCCACTTTTTAGACATCTTGATTCACTTTCGTCTGATAATATTCTGCCAGCGTCATACCTTGGGTACGTTCCTTAAGCCATTCAAACAAACTTTCTAAATCCTGATACAAGATCTCAATATCCTCTGGGGTCTTAAATGTCGGGCTTCCGCCGGGCATAAATTCAGAGGAATGGAGCATAAACTCAACAAAATCGTGGCCCTGCTCTAGGCTTTTGGCAGCAACACGTTTCATGTTTTCGGCATTTCCGCCCGAAGGTCGCAGCCAATGCACAGAGTGCTGACGCTTTTTGCCGCGCAGTGCGTTAACGCCCTGCTTTAAGCCGTTAATCCAATGTGGATATTTATACTGAATGCTCATCGGCACTTCGAGCAGCGCCGACTGGCCTGATTGGGCAATATTTTCCGGGTCGATAAAATAGGAATGAGATGGAAAATGGCGGTAGTCCGTCCCGCCGTTGCCCTGCGGTGCGCCCGCAGACGTCTGCCAGTTCACCTTCGGCGTGACTGAACAATCGACCTGATAGCCAAATTCCAGCAGCAATGAAGCATAATACTCATTCATCGCCCAGCGGCCCGCGCGGTGGCTCAACATTTTGGTTTGGAATGAATCTTCCAACAGTCGCGTCATATACTCGACTTTCGCTCGGATTTCTTCACGAGGAAATTCGATCAGATAAGGCTTATGGCGCCAGTCATCATCCGTCAGTGGCGAGATTGGCGGGCTGTTCCAAGCATGGAGATGCATCCCCACCTCACCCTGACCACGGGCGATCACGTCACGCGCAAACTCCACGTACTCGGCATCTTTCGCCATTTCATAATTGGTGAGGTAAACCGGCTTGAAGCCATAACGCTCACACAATGCCTGAAAACGCGGCAAAAAATGCGTATTCTTCGTGAGAATATGCTCATGATTTTGCCAAAGGTTGTCGCCTTCGGTGTCAATCGTGATGATAAATGCGGGTTTTGTCATAAAACATGCCTGATGGAAACTGTTGGGGCCAAACGACCCATTCGCACTGAATAATACATAATGTGGTGTGACCACGAGTCGAATTGGACAACGCTCTGCACCATTTGTTGCTTATTCTTTGGTATTTTCCCCGGCAAGGCAAGAAAGGCGTGGAAGTATGGCAACATCCTCCAGCGTCCTTTAGAATCAAGCTTTGATTTCATAGATAGTGATGAATGATGGCAAATGCCCAACCGATTAAGCAATTCGCGCCACCACGGCGTATTCTGATCATCAAACTGCGTCATCATGGCGATATGTTACTGACGACGCCGGTCATCAGCACGCTGAAACAACACTATCCTCAAGCCGAAATTGACATGCTGATGTACCTCGAAACCCGAGATATGTTGGTAAGTGAGCCCGATTTAACCCATCTGTTTACCATCGACCGCACTTGGAAAAAGCAGGGAACCTTCGCTCATCTTGGTCATGAATCCCGTCTTATTAAGCAGTTGACTGCCCGCAAGTACGATCTGGTGGTCAATCTTGCAGACCAATGGCGCAGTGCCTTGGTGACGAAAATGACCGGCGCGCCTGTTCGGTTAGGCTTCGACCTGCCAAAACGCAAAGGCAAGCTGTGGCAGTTCTGCCACACCCATTTGGTTGATGTGTCTGGCCACAACCAGCTGCATACCGTCGAGCAGAACCTGTCTATCTTGGCTCCGCTGAACCTGCCGTCCGTGGATACCAGCGTGACCATGAGCTACTCGCCGGAAGACAGAGCACGCGTGGAGCAGATTCTGGATGAGAAAAGGGTGACGGGCGATTTTGTGGTGATTCAGCCGACTTCTCGCTGGTTCTTCAAATGCTGGACCGATGAGAAAATGGCCGAGACGATCACTGCTCTGCATGGTGCGGGGAAAACCGTCGTGCTGACCAGCGGCCCGGCGGAAAACGAGCTGAAAATGATCGACCGCATCTTGGCCCTCAGCCCGCAAGACGGGGTTGTGTCCCTTGCCGGTCAACTGTCATTACGCCAGTTGGCCGCGCTGATTGATAAAGCCAGCCTGTTTATCGGCGTGGACTCCGTTCCGATGCACATGGCAGCCGCGCTGCAAACGCCACTGTTGGCGCTGTTTGGCCCATCAAAACGCGTATTCTGGTCGCCGTGGCAGGCAAACGGGGAAGTTATCTGGGCTGGCGATTTCTGTGAATTGCCCGATCCCGACGATATCGATACTCACACTTCCGAGCGATACCTTGATGCCATTCCTGCTCAAACGGTTATCGACGCAGCGAGAAAACGACTCCCATGAAGCATTTCCGACTGGCGTTAGTTCGCCAAAAATATCGCCCAGACGGCGGCGCCGAGCGCTTTGTTTCACGCGCACTTGAGGCGCTAGAAGATCAGGACCTCGATTTAAGCGTGATCACCCGCGAATGGCAGGGCGACGTCAACCCGAACTGGCATATCCATCTTTGCGACCCGATGAAATGGGGACGCGTCAGCCGTGAGCGCGGTTTTGCCAACGCGGCGCGCAAAATCTGGCAGCAAGAGAAGTTCGACATTGTGCAGAGCCATGAGCGCATCCCCGGTTGTGATATTTATCGCGCGGGTGATGGCGTGCATCGCCGCTGGCTATTGCAGCGTAGCCGCCTGCTCCCGGCATGGCGCGGTAAACGCCTGCTCACTGATAGATTCCACAGCTATGTGATGCGCGCCGAGCAGGAGATGTACGCAGCGCCGGAGCTGAAGTCGGTAATTTGCAACGCGCAGATGATTAAGAATGAAATCATGGCCGACTTTGGTCTGCCGGATGAGAAAATCACCGTCATCTATAACGCCATCGATAATCAGAAGTTCCTGCCCGCGACTGAGGCCCTGCGCCATCAGCTTCGCCAGCAGTTCAATATTCCCCAGCAGGCACACTGCCTTATCTTTGTCGGCTCGGGCTTCGAACGAAAAGGGCTTGAAGCTGCGATTCGCGCGGTGGCACCGACGGACAGCATTTTGCTGGTTGTAGGTCAGGATAAAGACGAAAAACGCTATCGCGGTTTGGCACAGTCGCTGGGCTGCGAGCAACGAATTCGTTTTATGGGCGTGCAAAAGCAGACTTTGCCTTTTTATCAGGCGGCCGACGCGTTGCTGCTTCCAACCCTCTACGACCCCTTCCCTAACGTGATTTTGGAAGCCATGTCGTGCGGGCTGCCGGTGATCACCAGCCAGACCTGTGGCGGCGCGGAGTTTATTCAGCAGGGTGTGAATGGCTTTGTTTTTGATGCGCTGGATGTCAAATCGCTGGCCGAATCTATCCAGGAATTGCCTGTCATAGCTTTAGGTTCGGATATGGCCGAGTCCGCCCGTGCAAGAATTATAGAAGAAACGCCTGCCCGCCTTTCCGGGCAACTCCTTGACCTATATAGAAGAATACTGGATTAACCATGCGAGTTTTAATCATTATTGATGGGCTGCCCGGCGGCGGCGCGGAGAAAGTTGTATTGACTCTCTGCAAAGGTTTGCAGTCGGCAGAAACGGATGTGACGCTGATTTCACTGCGCGACGAGTGCCAGTATCCCATTCCGGACAATGTGACTTACAAAGTGGTGGCCGATACTTCACGTTCACCGTGGAGAAAATTGACCGAGCTTTCGCGCCGCGCCAAGCAGTTAGATCAGGCCATTGACGAGTGTGAAAAAGAGCAAGGTAAGTTTGATTTAATATTATCCAACTTACATAAAACCGATCGCATCGTGATGAAGAGCCATATTTATGACTCTGAACGCCTGTGGTTCTGTATTCACGGTATTCTTTCAACCACCTACCTTGGCCATCGCAAAGGATTCGACCGTTGGAATAAACGTCGCAAGATGGCGGCGGTTTATAATAATAAGAACGTGGTGACTGTTTCTGAAGCCGTGGGTTTTGATTTAAAGAATAATATTCAGGCCAACATACGCAAACTGGAAGTGATTAATAATCCTTTCAATATTGCGGAAATAGAGGCGTTAGCTGACGAACCTTGCGATATGGCGGGTCAAGATTATCTGGTTCACGTGGGTCGTTTCCATGTGCAAAAAAGACACGATCGTTTATTGGAAGCCTACGCGCAGACTAATCTGCAAACGCCTTTAATGCTCATCGGCACGGGGAGTGATGATTACATCAACAAAATCAAAAAATTAGCATCAAATCTCAACATTGCCGATCGTGTAATTTTTGCCGGATTTAAGGCCAACCCTTTCCGCTACATTAAACACGCCCAGCAGCTCATTTTGAGTTCTGACAGCGAAGGCTTTGGTAACGTGCTGGTTGAATCTTTAATTTGCGGCACCCCGGTAGTCAGCACGGCATGCCCCGGAGGCCCGGTTGAAATTCTCGAAAAAACGGGAATGGAGAGAGGATTGGCAGAGGTGAATGCTGAATCACTGAGCAGGAGGATTCTCGAGGTTTATAACAACCCGCCAGAAATCCATAAAGAGAAGCTGGATGTTTATGGCATAGATTATATTTGTGACAAATATAAAGCGCTGGTGAATAAGTAAACATAAGGCGGGGAAACCCGCCTCATTTTATTTCTCGACCGCAATAAACGACTGCCAAACATCATCGACAGTGACATCCATACATTCACCAGAAGGTGTCTGTAAAATTTGGTATTTACCCGACCAAGGGTGCCAAGCATCAATATCGGTATCGCCAAACAGAACAACCAAATTCTTATGTAATGCCGACGCCAAATGCATTTGGCCGCCATCGCTACAAAGAATGGTTTCACATTGTGCAAAGCCGCCAATTAATTCACGAATTGAACGGGTTGGATATAGCGCAACTTGTCGGCCAGCGCATAATTCCATTAAACGATCCGCACGCACCCGATCACCAATATCATCAGGCGACAGCGTGCCCTGAGGTGACCAAAATATTAATACGCCAGCGTCTTTATCCTCAGTAAGGCGTTGAATAATTTCGGCGTAATTCTCAGGCGACCAGCGTCTTTTTGGGCTGCGACTGCTGATATGGACACCATAAACCCTCTTTGCCTGAGGCAATAATGCGGCACACCTGCTGCGCGCATCCGCGAGTTCATGCTCCTCTGGGAAGACATTCACTTTAGGTATGCTAATGTTTTCATTAGTGATTGCGCTTAGATAGCTGAAGGTTTTCTCAACCTGATGCTTGCCGGAGAAGTCGGCCTCAGTGAAAGCTTTAGTCAGACCCTGCCCGCCAGAATCCGCACCAATAATATTTTTGACGCCAGCAAGCTTTGCCATGCGAAGACTATATTTGCAGGGAGTGGGGTTGGCGAGAATAGCGGCGTCGAAACGAACGGATCTGAGTTTAAGGAATATTTTCGCGCGTTCAAGATAAACGCCCAAGGCCGTTTGGTTTTTGGCTCGATGTTTGGCTTTCTTATAAATATAGGTGCGATAAATAAAAGGATTATTCTTAATGACATCCTGACTAACAGAGTTAATCAACAAATAAATGTTGGCATGGGGATAGGCTTTTTTTACCCCTTCAATTAACGGCGTCGTACAGACTAAATCACCTATATTATCCCGCCGAATAATCAGTATATTTTTCATTCTACTCTCGTAAGCGATGTCAACATTGCCCCCCTTTCCCGCTGTGGAAGCCACGCAAGGTTAGCGCCTTTCCTAATGAGGTATGATACTATTCCGATACCCCATATAAATGAAATTTAAAGCATGTTACTGCGTTTATATCAGGTATTAGTTTACCTTATTCAGCCCCTCATCTGGATCCGTTTGCTTTTACGTAGCCGCAAATCTCCGGCTTACCGTAAGCGCTGGGCTGAACGCTATGGCTTCTGCAAAGGCAAGGTCGCCCCAGGCGGTATCATGCTGCATTCCGTTTCAGTCGGTGAAACGCTGGCGGCAATCCCGTTAGTACGTGCTTTGCGCCACCGCTACCCTTCTTTACCGATTACTGTGACCACGATGACGCCGACTGGTTCCGAGCGCGTTCAATCTGCTTTTGGTAAAGACGTACACCATGTTTATCTTCCCTATGATCTCGCTGGCTCCGTTAACCGTTTTCTGAACGAAGTTAACCCGAAGCTGGTGATTATCATGGAGACCGAGCTGTGGCCAAACCTGATCCGCGCCCTGCATTCTCGCCAAATCCCGCTGGTGATCGCCAACGCTCGCCTGTCAGAACGCTCTGGCAACGGCTACAAAAAGTTGGGTGAGTTCATCCGTAGCATCATGCAAAAAATCACGCTGATTGCCGCGCAGAATGAAGAAGACGGCACTCGCTTCCTGTCACTTGGCTTGAAGCGCAGCCAGTTGGCGGTGACCGGCAGCCTGAAGTTTGATATTTCTGTGACCCCAGAACTGGCGGCGAAAGCCATTGCTTTACGCAGTCAGTGGGCGTCGCGCCGCAAAGTGTGGATTGCCACCAGCACCCACGACGGGGAAGAAACCTTACTGTTGGAAGCGCATAAAGAGCTGCTGAAAACCTTCCCTAACCTGCTGCTGATTTTGGTGCCGCGCCACCCTGAGCGCTTTGCTACCGCACGTGAACTGACGCAAAAAGCCGGTTTGACCTTCACTCAGCGCAGCACGGGCGAAGTACCCGCCGCCTCAACGCAGGTGGTGATTGGCGACACCATGGGCGAATTGATGTTGCTGTACGGCATTGCCGATTTAGCCTTTGTTGGCGGAAGTCTGGTCGAGCGCGGGGGCCATAATCCTCTTGAAGCCGCCGCCCACGCCATTCCCGTGTTGATGGGGCCGCACACATTCAACTTCAAAGATATCTGTGCCAAGCTGACTCAGGCCGACGGACTGATCACCGTCACCGATACTGCATCGTTGGTGAAAGAGATTTCAACCCTGCTGACTGACGAAGATTATCGCCTGTACTACGGCCGCCACGCGGTAGAAGTTCTGCGCCAAAACCAAGGTGCATTGCAGCGCCTGTTGCACTTGCTGGAGCCTTACCTGCCACAACGGAGCCACTGATGACCAACAGAAAGCGCCTTTCCGTGGTGCTCATCGCCCGCAATGAAGCCGATCTATTGCCTGATTGTCTGGCCTCGGTCTCTTGGGCCGATGAGATTGTGATTTTAGACTCAGGCAGTACCGATGCCACCCAAGAAGTCGCCGAGCAGTTGGGCGCCAAATTTTACCAAAATGTTGATTGGCAAGGCTTTGGTAAACAGCGGCAGCTGGCGCAAAGCTACGCCACCGGCGAAGTCATTTTGATGATCGATGCCGACGAGCGCGTCACGCCAGAGCTTCGCCAATCCATTGAATCCGTACTGCAAAACTTCTCCCCCGAAACAGTCTACAGTCTGGGCCGCCTCAATCTGTTCCTCGGCCGCTATATGCGCCACAGCGGATGGTACCCGGACCGCGTAAATCGTTTATACAGCGCGGCTGATTTTCGCTACAACGACGACCTGGTGCATGAGTCGCTGAACACCGGCAGCGCCAAGGTTGTGCCACTCAAAGGCGACCTGCTGCATCTCACCTGCCGCGACTTCTTCTCTTTCCAACGCAAACAGATGAACTATGCTGAGGCTTGGGCCAACCAGCGCCACCAGCAGGGGCGCCGCTGTAGCTTTTTCTCGATTATTAGTCATACCTTGGGCGCATTCTTTAAAACGTGGATTTTGCGAGCTGGCTTCCTCGACGGAAAGCAGGGTTTCATTCTGGCGGGCGTCAACGCACAATACACCTTCAACAAATACGCGGCCCTGTGGGCGCTAAGTCATCAACTGCAAAAGTGAGCCATTATGAGCACTAAAGCAATTTACCCCGGCACATTCGACCCCATGACTAACGGCCATTTGGACTTAGTCACCCGTGCCGCGCTGATGTTTGATCACGTGATTTTAGCGATTGCAGCCAGCCCGAGTAAAAAACCGATGTTCAGCCTCGACGAGCGCGTGGCGTTGGCAACCGCTGCTACCTCGCATCTGAACAATGTCGAAGTGATTGGGTTCGGTGACTTGATGGCGACTTTCGCCCAAAACCACAATGCCACCGTGCTGGTCCGTGGCTTGCGCGCCGTGTCGGATTTTGAGTATGAGATGCAGCTGGCGAATATGAACCGGCACCTGATGCCAACGCTGGAAAGCGTGTTTATGATGCCGTCGAAAGAGTGGTCCTTTATCTCTTCCACGCTGGTTAAAGAGGTGGCGCGTCACGGTGGTGATATCACGCCATTCCTGCCAGACAATATCACTAAAGCCCTGCTGAAGAAGATTGCTGAGGGCTGAGTTTCCTCATCCTATCGCTGGCATTTCGGGCAGTAAAAGGTGGTGCGCTGAGCATGTTTTTTACTCAGGATTGGCGTACCGCATGCCCGGCAAGGCTCTCCGGCCCGACCATAAACCTGAAGTTCCTGCGCGAAATATCCCGGCTTGCCGTCCGACTGTAAGAAGTCCCGCAGCGTGGTCCCGCCTTGCTCAATAGAGCGCAACAGCACGGCTTTAATGGTTGCCACCAGCAGCGCGGCTTCATCAGGCTTGAGGCTGTTCACCGGCCGGTCAGGTGAAATCCCCGCGACAAACAGCGATTCGCTGGCATAGATATTCCCCACGCCGACCACCAGCTTGTTGTCCATCAACCAAGGTTTGATGGGTGACTTCTTGCTGCGCGATTTCTCGAACAGGTAATCAGCAGAGAAATCTTCACTCAGCGGCTCCGGACCAAGGTGCGACAGCACGCTGCTGCCCTCTAAGTCATCGGTCCAAAGCCATGCGCCGAAGCGACGCGGATCGGTGTAGCGCAGCACATAGCCGGTATCCATCACCAAGTCGACATGGTCATGTTTGCCTGCTTCGGTCTCTTCACGCAGCATGCGCAAGCTGCCCGACATACCAAGGTGAATGATGATCCAGCCGGTTTTCAGTTCGACCAACAGGTACTTGGCGCGCCGTTGCACGCTAATCACCGGCTGATCGCTTAATGCGAGAATTTCTTGAGAAACCGGCCAGCGCAGTCTCGAATTGCGGACGATGGCATGAACAATAGTGTGCCCGGCAAGATAAGGCTCGATGCCCCTACGGCTGGTTTCTACTTCTGGTAATTCAGGCATTATTTCTCCCACTGAACATAAAGAAAGTCACATCAGGCTAGCTGCTGGTAGGGCTAAAGCATACTTATTCAGGGATAACAGGCAATAAAAAACCCGGCCGGAGCCGGGTTTTATTAATCCACTAAAATTATTTAATTTTAGCTTCTTTGTAGATCACGTGTTGACGGACAACTGGATCGAATTTCTTCAGTTCCAATTTTTCCGGCTTAGTACGCTTGTTCTTCGTAGTGGTATAGAAGTGACCAGTACCAGCAGAAGAAACCAGCTTGATCTTCTCGCGAACACCTTTAGCCATGATTCAGTTCCTTAATACTTCTCACCGCGGGCACGCAGATCGGCCAAGACCGTCTCAATACCCTTCTTATCAATAACACGCATACCTTTAGCAGATACACGCAGAGTTACAAAGCGCTTCTCAGCCTCAACCCAAAAACGGTGTGAGTGCAGGTTTGGCAGAAAACGGCGTTTGGTCGCGTTCATTGCGTGGGAACGGTTGTTACCGCTCACCGGGCGCTTGCCAGTAACTTGGCAGACTCGGGACATGTCTATATCTCCAAAAATCAAATCAGCTCGAGCTTCGTATAGGGTATGGCCGCCTCGTCAGGCTTTTAGAGCCCATCTCAGCAAACTCCACTGAGAACCGACTCACTGTCGTCGGGTAAAAAACCAATTCATCAGGTACGAAACCTGCTGAGATAGGCTCTTAACGCCAAACCCAAGATTCTCAAAGGTGGCGTAGTATACGCTCTGTAGCGTAAGTGCTCAAGTCCCGAACAGCTAAAGATCCTCAAGGATCTTCAAAAAATGGGGCTACAGCCAACCGCGTTCGGCAAAAGACACCGTTTCTCCGTGACCTACGACCAGATGATCGAGGACGCGGATACCCAACAGTTGGCAAGCTTTTATTATCTGTTCGGTTACCATTCTGTCCGTTGTGCTCGGCTCAGCCACGCCGGACGGGTGATTATGCGCCAGAATTATGGCTGCCGCATTAACCTTCATTGCCTCGCGAACAATTTCACGGGGATGAATTTCGACGCTGCTAATGGTACCAGCAAACATCTCCTCATGGCGAATAACGCGATGTTGATTGTCGAGAAAAAGTACCAAAAACACCTCTCTTTCGCGATGACTGAGGATATTTTGCAGATACTGCTGAATTATTGAGGGGCTGAGCAGCGCATTTTGGCTCGATAATTGGCAGGCGTAGCTGCGGCGAGACAGTTCTGACACCGCGGAAAGCTGAACAAATTTGACCAAGCCGAGGCCCTTCACCTTACTGATTTCGTCATAGGCCGCCGACATCAAACTGTGCAGCGAACCAAAATGCTCGAGCATATTCTTCGCCAGCGTCATCACGTGTAACCCTTTGCCGCCGGTACGCAAAAATATCGCCAGCAGCTCCTGATCCGACAGCGCCGATGCGCCAAATTTCAGCAATTTCTCGCGCGGGGCAAGCTCTCCTTGCCAACCGTCATCTTTTATTTTCATGCGCTCTCCTTTTCGCGCTGGCATATTGGCACGCCGCGCCGCGTCTGTGTTCGCTGGGTTTCAGTCCTGCGAGACGTCACGCAAATAATTTATTCTCCTGCTGAGGAAAGCAGCGGATTGCTGTCATCAACCACCGTTATGCTAAAATGTCGCTTCTTTCGGCTTTGAATCGGACAATCATGATGACGGGGATCTCCGGCAAACATATTGTGCTCGGTGTGAGTGGTGGTATTGCCGCCTATAAAGCACCTGAGCTGGTACGCCGCTTACGCGACAGAGGTGCAGACGTTCGGGTAGTGATGACTGAGGCTGCTAAGTCCTTTATTACACCGCTGAGTCTACAAGCAGTCTCTGGCTATCCGGTTTCAGACGACCTGCTCGATCCGGCTGCTGAAGCCGCGATGGGGCACATTGAATTGGGCAAGTGGGCCGATCTGGTGCTGATTGCCCCTGCCACCGCCGATTTGTTGGCGCGCATGAACGCGGGCATGGCTAATGACCTGTTGACCACGGTGTGTCTGGCAACCGCGGCTCCAGTCGCCGTGGTTCCGGCGATGAACCAGCAGATGTATCGCGCAGCCGTGACGCAGGAAAACCTGCAACAGCTGGCTCAGCGCGGCACCTTAGTCTGGGGGCCAGACAGCGGCAGCCAAGCCTGTGGTGACGTCGGGCCGGGCCGCATGCTCGACCCATTGGTTATCGTGGATATGGCGGTTGAACACTTCGCCCCGCGCCACGACTTAGCTCATCTCAATATCATGATCACCGCGGGCCCAACCCGTGAAGCACTGGACCCGGTGCGCTTTATCAGCAACCACAGCTCGGGGAAAATGGGTTTTGCTATCGCCAAAGCCGCTGCCGATCGCGGGGCGAAAGTGACACTGATTGCCGGGCCGGTTAATCAGCCAACGCCTGCGCATGTCGCCAGAATCGACGTCGAAAGCGCACTGGACATGCAACGCGCGGTTGAAGCCAGTATTTCGAGCCAGCAAATTTTTATCTCCTGCGCCGCCGTCGCGGACTACCGCGCAGAAATAATCGCCGATGAGAAAATCAAAAAGCAAGGCGATGAAATTTCAGTGAAATTGGTCAAAAACCCAGACATCGTCGCCGGTGTTGCAGCGATGAAATCTCACCGTCCTTATGTGGTCGGGTTTGCCGCAGAAACCCAGAATGTGGAAGAATACGCTCGGCAAAAACGGATAAGAAAGAATCTCGACCTGATTTGCGCTAACGACGTTTCCCTTGCTGAGCACGGTTTTAATAGTGATACCAATGCTTTGCATCTTTTTTGGCAGGATGGGGAGAAAGTTTTACCGCTCAGCGATAAAGCACTTCTTGGCCAACGTTTACTTGATGAGATAGTCAGCCGTTATGAACAAAACTAGTCCGTTAAAAACAATCGACATTAAAATTCTCGACCCACGTATTGGTTCGACTTTCCCATTGCCGGCATATGCCACTCCAGGGTCGGCAGGCTTAGATTTACGCGCCTGCCTTGATGCCGCGGTTGAGTTAAAACCGGGCGAAACCACCTTATTACCTACCGGTCTGGCTATTCACATCGGTGATGCTAATCTGGCTGCGGTTATTTTACCGCGCTCCGGTCTTGGTCATAAACACGGGGTAGTATTGGGCAATCTGGTTGGCCTGATCGACTCTGACTATCAGGGCCAATTGATGATTTCCGTCTGGAACCGTGGTCAAACAACCTTCATGGTTGAACCGGGCGAACGCGTTGCTCAAATGGTCTTCGTACCCGTTGTCCAAGCCGAATTTAATCTGGTTGAAGACTTCGAAAGCAGCGAACGTGGCGCAGGTGGCTTTGGTCACTCAGGTCGCCAATAAGAACCTGTTCAGCACCGCGCTTGAAACGCGATATTGAACAGATTCTTATCACTACCAGACCGCACTAAAAACCCAATGTTATCAATGCCAAGCGCATCGAATTCGAAGGGTAAACACGATAAGTGAACTAATAAGCCGCAGGATCTTCAAGATTCATGCGGCAATTGTGCGGTCTCTCATGTTTTAAGCCGTTTTTAGCAAGGGTCTATTCAGACATGGCAGAAAAAGAAACTACCAAAAGGAATCGGCGCGAGGAGATTTTGCAGGCATTAGCGCAAATGCTTCAGTCCAGCGACGGCAGCCAGCGGATCACTACGGCCAAACTTGCCGCCAACGTTGGGGTATCTGAAGCTGCACTTTATCGCCATTTTCCAAGTAAAACGCGGATGTTCGATAGCTTAATCGAGTTTATCGAAGACAGCTTAATCACCCGCATCAACCTGATTTTGCAAGATGAGAAAGAGACGCTGAACAGGCTGCGACTGATTCTTTTGCTGATTTTGGGGTTTGCAGAACGCAATCCGGGCCTGACTCGCATCATGACCGGTCACGCATTGATGTTTGAACAAGACCGCCTACAGGGACGCATCAACCAGCTTTTCGAGCGAATTGAAGTGCAACTGAAGCAGGTTTTGCGCGAAAAGAAGATGCGTGAAGGCGGCGGATACAGCACCGACGAGACGCTGCTGGCGAGCCAGCTTCTGGCTTACTGCGAAGGCATGCTGTCACGCTTTGTGCGTTCCGAGTTTAAATATCGCCCGACGCAGGATTTTGATGCCCGCTGGCCGCTTATCGCCGCGCAGCTGATCTAATTTGTTTAGCAGCTAAAGCGTTTGCAGTAAAAAGGGCCGTAAGGCCCTTTTTTATTGCTGCGATAGAGAACAGAAAGCTCAGGGAAGGATGCGCGCACCCTTATCATCGAGCATGTAAGTCAGCAGCGCCGTGCCGTCATCCGCCACCCTAAACTCGCCGTAGCGCGCCTTTTCAAAACGCTCGGCATGACCTTCCTGAAAGAAGTAACTCGGCGTGCCGATGTTCAACCGCATGCCTGAAAGATGATATTGCAGCAGCTTCTCTTGCTCATGCAATGGCTGCCCTTGGTCCAAAACCGCGCTCACCGCTCTGCGCTGCTCGTCCAGCGTCACCACCAATTTGCCATTAGAAGGCAGACACTGCGCGCCGCTCTTGTGGCAGGCCTCACTCTGCTCATACATCCTCTGCTGCAAAGGCTGAACCAGCGCGTAGTTTAGCGCCATATAATCCCCCTGAATCAGCGAGCGCGGGTCAATCGGCGCCAGTTCGAGGATGACTACCGCGCCGTGCTTTAGCAGCTGCTCCTTTTGATAAATAGAGACATTGGTCGCCAGCAGAACCAACAGCACGATGGCCCCAGCCAGCCATTTCAGCCAATGTTTAGTTTTCATACACCGCCTCCCCGCCCGTTGTTGGCAGCAGCTTCTTCGCCGCCAGAGCCAGCCCCAGTAAGACTAACCCGGTCATCAATAACAGCAGCGATTTATGCAGTAGCGAGACGCCGAGGAAATAGTACCAATAGGCGAGGTAGAGCAGCAGGAATGCGCTGGCAATCACCAACCACTCTTTGCTGCCTTGGTGGCGGGCGGCGAGCAGCAGCAACAGCCCGAATCCCATGCCCGGCGAGAACAGCGCCACGCCTGCACACACGCAGGCGGCGGGCAGGTAAACCGCCGTCATTGACGAGCGGAAAACCACGGCCTGAAGCACACCGGCCAGAATAATGCCTGCCGCAATGCCCGTGCCCAAACTCATGGGCAGGAATATCGGCGCAGACGTGTCCCAGAAGAACGAGTCGAGCATATCCGAATGCACACCCGCGAGGCACAGCAGCATCAAAGCCGCCGGAATGCCATGCAGCAGGCTGAGGCTCAACGCGCGGCGAGCCTGGGTTTGAGACTGATCTTGCCGGGCAATCTCGCTAATCCAGCCAGCCAGAACTATCGCCACGACTATCGAGGTCGTGGCCGTCGCGATAGCGGGATGCACATACTGGCTGGTCAGGTAGCCGAGGGAGAACACCAGAATAAAGAAGAACGCGGTCACCGCCATAAAACGGTAAGCCCGGTTCGGCATGAAAACAGCCATCACCGCCAGTACCGGCAGGAACCACAGCGAATCAATAATAAAATTGCTGTTCCAGTCGGGGTCAATCAGCAGGTAAAGGCTAAAACACAAGCCATAGGTCGCCGCGATAGCCCACGCGAGACCGATATGCTGCTGGCCAATCCCCTTGGCGCGCAAAAAGGCCGCCGCCAGACAGGCAATAATCAGTGAAGGCACCAGCAGGGTGATACCGTTGAGCGAATCGAGCAGGCCGGTGGCATAGAGCAATAACGCCAGCAGCGCCAAAATAATCAGCGCGGCGACCCAGCCCCCAAGAGCCAGCACCGCGCGCAGATACCAAGGCAGGTGCGAGGCGTGGTCGAAACCTTGCAGCTCGACGCTCTGCTCTTCACTCAATAACTGCCGCTCAGTCAGCTCGTGCAGCAGGCCGCTCAGGGCATCAGGCTTACTATCCTCCGCCTGCCGTTGGTACAGCTGCTTGCGCCAGTGAAGCAGCACAGCGCCCCCGGCCACCAGCCAGAGCATCATTAAGCAGCAGGCAAAAAACAGACTGCCGAGATCCCAGAGACGGTCGAAAAGCTGCATGATCAGTATGCAGCCGATGAACACCACGCTAATCACGCCCAGTGTCAGCACGCATAAATCCGGGCGGCGATAGCGATAGTAGCCATATCCCAGCAGAATCGTCAGCACCCACAGCAGTAAGCCGATTTTACTGCTGTAGCTCCACGCGGTGATCACCTCGGCTGCCAGCGGCGTCAAGGTCAGCAACAGATAGGCAGCCATCAGGCGCGGCAACCAGCGACTCGCCAGCCAGCTGTCGGGGCTGCGCTTTTGTGCATATTCCGCCAACGCCTCGCGGAAAATCAGGCAGCAGGCCTGTATCGCGATATAGATATAAAGGGTGGAATCGCTGAACCAGCCGAGATTAGCGAAAGGTATATCGCTAAAGAAGGCTGAACTTCGGCCCACGTAATAGAGCTGGAAGGCCAGATTGGCGACCACCCAGAAGCAGAACCACAGGCCATTGCGCCGGGCGATGAGGGCCAGCGGCAACAGCACGATGGCCCACCCGCGGAACAGCTCCCAGCTGTCTGCCCCGGTTTGATACACCTGCCCATATAAGGCAAACAGGCCGCCGAAACTCAGCCCGAGCGCCAACAGGGCGGATTGTGCAACGCTGTCATACCAGCGCCACCACACCACCACGGCCAGCGCGACTATCCATAATTCCACCAAGGCGAACTTAGCCATTTTGGGCATCAGCGCCCAGTTCCACGCAATGAAAAACACCACGCCGGAGGCCAAGGCCAAAAAGCCCAGCATCGACAGGAACAACATCAGGAATCTGCGCCAGCCTGCAAGATTGGGCCGCACACCGCAGTAATAGAGAATTTTTTGATAGGCCGCCGGACTAAGCCGACTTCCCTCAGACGAAGGGTTATTGCGAAGAGCTGAAAGGGAACGGCACAGACTTTCTGCCGCCCCACCAGGCATTGCACCATGCTTATGCGACGACAAATCCATACTGATTCCCTTTCAGTGGCGATGCTTTATAGAGTTTAGACCCCGTACTTCTGCTGGTAAGCACGCACGGCGGCCAAATGGTCGGCCATTTCCGTTTTCTCTTCCAGATAAGCAATCAGGTCTTGCAGAGTGATAATCGAAATCACCTTACAATGATAGTCGCGCTCGACTTCCTGAATCGCAGAAATATCGGCACGGCCGCGCTCTTGGCGGTCGAGGGAAATCAGCACGCCCGCGAGGGTCGCCTGATGCGCCGCGATAATCTCCATAGATTCGCGAATTGCCGTACCGGCGGTGATCACATCATCCACCAGCATGATTCGGCCCTGCAACGGGCTTCCTACCAGCAAACCGCCTTCGCCGTGATCTTTGGCTTCTTTACGGTTAAAGCAGTAAGGCACGTCGCGGTCGTGATGCTCGGCCAGCGCCACGGCGGTGGTGGTCGCAATCGGGATCCCCTTGTAGGCCGGGCCAAACACCAAGTCGAAATCGATTTTAGAATCAATCAAGGCTTCGGCATAAAAACGGCCCAGCAACGCCAGATCGCGCCCAGTATTAAATAAACCGGCATTAAAGAAGTACGGGCTGATTCGGCCTGATTTCAAGGTGAATTCACCAAACTTCAAAACCTGTTTGTTCAATGCAAATTCAATAAACTGGCGCTGATAAGCTTTCATGGGGGGTCTCCTGTCTACTCTGTTCTCAGTCGTTCGTCGGCCTTTAGGCCATAAAAAAGGCGACTTCTCAGTCGCCTTAAAAATTATTCCGCTAGCGCCGCTTTCTGCGCCTGGAAAATGGTGTCGATTCCCTCTCGTGCGAGGGTCAACAAGCTCAGTAGCTCTTCATGGCTGAACGGCTCACCTTCTGCGGTGCCCTGCACCTCAATCATGCGGCCATCTTCCATCATCACTACGTTCATATCGGTTTCAGCCGCAGAGTCCTCAACATACTCGAGGTCGCACAGCGCTTCGCCATTCACGATACCCACTGACACCGCCGCCACCAGACCTTTCATTGGGTTGGCTTTCAGCTTGCCAGCAGCAACCAGCGCATTCAGCGCGTCGGCCAATGCTACGCAGGCACCACTGATAGAAGCAGTACGGGTGCCGCCGTCAGCTTGCAAAACGTCGCAGTCCAGAGTGATGGTGAATTCGCCGAGTTTTTTCAAATCTACCGCGGCGCGCAGCGAGCGAGCAATCAGGCGTTGGATCTCAAGAGTACGCCCGCCCTGCTTGCCTTTCGCGGCTTCACGGAAATTACGCGTGTGGGTAGAGCGCGGCAACATGCCGTATTCGGCAGTGATCCAACCCTGCCCTTGGCCTTTAAGAAAGCGCGGAACACCTTCTTCAACCGTGGCGGTACAAAGCACTTTGGTATCACCAAATTCCACTAAAACTGAACCTTCAGCATGTTTGGTATAGTTACGGGTCAGTGTCAGGGGGCGCACCTGTTGTGCATTTCGGCCTGCTGGACGCATGGGTTGATCTCCGGGTCGCGAATCGTGTTTGGCTGCGCATTATACAGAAATTCACCCGCGTTGCATCTGGCGGGCGAGTGAGTAAATCGCCCGAGAATATCTGTGTAAAGAGCCTGAATATGCGCGCGGGTTTCAGGGAATGCCTATCATGACCCGCCCACGGAAGCTATAATCGCTCCATCTTTACATCAACAGGTACGCAGACATGATCCGTAGTATGACCGCTTATGCCCGACGTGAAATCAAGGGCGACTGGGGCAGCGCAGCGTGGGAACTCCGCTCGGTGAACCAACGTTATCTCGAAACCTACATCCGTCTGCCAGAGCAGTTCCGCAGCCTCGAGCCGGTGATCCGCGAGCGTCTTCGCTCCCGCCTGACCCGTGGCAAAGTCGAATGTAACCTGCGTTTTGATCTCGACCCAAGCGCGCAAAGCACCCTGCAATTGAACGAAAAGCTGGCTAAGCAGCTGGTTGCGGCCGCCCAGTGGGTCAAAATGCAGAGCGACGAAGGCGAAATCAATCCGCTGGAAGTCCTGCGCTGGCCGGGCGTGATGCTGGCAGAAGAGCAAGATTTAGATGCGATCAGCAATGAACTGCTGGTTGCGCTGGAAACCGCCATCGACGATTTCATCACTGCCCGCGAAAGCGAAGGCGCAGCCCTGAAGACGCTGATTGAAACGCGCCTCGACGGTGTTAGTGCTGAAGTGGTTAAAGTGCGCGCCCAGATGCCAAACGTGCTGCAATGGCAGCGCGAGCGTCTGGTCAGCAAACTGGAAGATGCACAAGTTCAGCTGGAAAACACCCGTCTGGAGCAGGAGCTGGTGTTAATGGCTCAACGCGTAGACGTGGCAGAAGAGCTGGATCGCCTTGATGCGCATGTAAAAGAAACGCATAAAATCCTCAAAAAGGAAGAAGCCGTCGGCCGCCGCCTGGACTTCATGATGCAAGAGTTCAACCGCGAATCAAACACGCTGGCTTCCAAATCCATCAATTCTGACGTCACCACCTCAGCCATCGAGCTGAAAGTGCTGATCGAACAAATGCGCGAGCAGATTCAGAATATTGAGTAAGGCTTACCGAGACCGCCCACAGACTCACTAAAGCCCTCTATAGACTAAGACCATTATTACTGATGGTCTTTTTTATATCGCCCCACCTCTTATCAGTGCTTTGACTTTGCTGGCTTAGATTGCACATAAAATGTACGCATTGCGGCTTTGATAGATTCAATTAGACCAATAATATTATTTTTCTCATTAGCACTAAAGATTCCATTTCGCCTGCCGATACCTATCTAACGTTATCAGGACTCAGGATCATCGTGCGTATTTTCAGCAGTTGTTAGATGCGAGGAAAATACGATGGTCTGTAAATCTCTATTCTCTGAAGCAATTATAAATCGATATTTATTCTTCGAGAGTGATCAACGTCTCCTCACTTTTTTTAAAATTTATTACAGCAATAGTGTCGATGGATAGCACACTTTCTCCACGCTTCTCCATTCGATAATTTAAGGATATATACGATGGCGAATAAGTTTAAGCGTAGCGCAACCTCTATTATTGTTTCTTTGACTCTCCTTCTTAGTGGCTGTGCCAATACAGGTAGCTCTCTCTTATCGGGCACCAAACCAGACCCTCGACTGACCAGTGGCGAACAATCACAATTATTTAGCAGCTCAGCTGCGCAAGGCTGTGGCGTTGGCGCTCTGGCTGGCGCAGGTCTGGGTGCCATCGCTGGCGCACTGGCTGGAGATACTAAGAAGGCCTTGGTCGGGGCCGCAGCAGGTGGTGCTGCCGGATGTGCCGCTGGTGTGGCGACAAACTACTATCTGGACAATCTGAAAAAAGATTACGCCACCACCTCAGATCGCCTGCAGGCAATGGATAAAGACCTCAGTAAAGATACTGCGGATTTAGCGAAAAAGACGACTGCTATGAAAGCAGTTATCAGTGATAACCATGCCATGCTGACTAAAATTAGCCTGCAGAAAGACACCGCCGGTTTTGATAAAGCCAATGCCAATAAACAATTGGCGCAAGTTGACGCCAATATCAAACAGATGAAAGAAACAATCAAAGCTATGAAAGAAAGAAGTGCTTCTTATAACGTGGCACTGCAAGGGCAACAAACAGCGAATGCAACTGATAAAAACAAACTGAAAGATTTGAACACTGAGTATAGCCAGCTCAATGGTCAAATTAATGTTCTGGAATCAGAAACAAATGGTTTGTACAGCCAGCGTCAGGCTATTTCACTGGGTTAATAGTCACGGGCCGATATTATTATCGGCCCTATTCATACCTACGCTTTTTGCTGTACTCGGCATTTTATTCTGCATTCTAATTCATGGGCCAATTCATGAAAAAATACGTATTACTCGCTTCACTGTTACTTGCTGGCTGTGCCACCTCTCCTCAGGACTGTGATTTACATGCTCAGGATCCAAGTTTTATTACCAAGTTGAGCTGCACGACCTCTGGGGGATATAGGCAAAAAGTCGATGCTCAGGAGCACCAAGTTCTACAAAGCCAGCGCGACAATAAAATTGCACAGCAAAATCTTGCTGATACCCAAATAAGAGCACAAGCCTCGGGCCAGAAATTGGCAGATGAACAAACCCGATTAGCAGCAGCACAATCTGATTTAGCGCAAACACTTAATAAACTGCAATCCAGCAAAGTAAATAACAAACAGCGCAAGCAAGAAATTAATCAGCTGCAGGCACTACAACGCCAAGCTCAACAAGCCAATAGTGCCAGCGAAATTACCGCTATTGAGAAAAAAATTGCCGAAGCCAAAAAAAGAATTGCGGCACTTGAGCAAGCCAACGCGCTTCAGTAAACGCGCGGTATGCCGGGCGGCGCTTTATGGTCGCCACGGAGTCTGGTGCTAATGATGACAACGATGAATGCGGGCTATGCAACGATTAACAAGATCAGTGCCAATTGATGATTCAACTCTCGCTACTTATGAAGAAACGGTGGCTACCATTCACCGTTATCTTCCTCCTTCTCTTGCATTACTTTATGCCACTGCACGTCGCAGTGCAGAGGGCAATTTGGAGTGGTGGACAGAGAGGCAAGGGCTTGCAACTCCGCTGTCAGCGCTGAGCGATACTGAACAATTCAATGTCCAGAGTAAGCGTCAGCAGTATCAGGATACCGTTGCAAGCTTAATTGAACAGCTTAGGGCCCGCGGGGAAGTCAATCCTGCACAGGGGTTGCAGACACTGCTCACCCATTCAAAAGAACTGATGTGTTATAGCGTCGGTGGCGAACCCGTATTGATCAACTGGGTCATTCCATCACAGGAAGCCCCAGCGAATATGGCATCCGTGGCATCTTTGCCGTGGTGGAGACGACGCTTACCTTGGCTCCTGCTGCTGTTATTACTGATGCTGCTGCTTTTCGCTTGGTGGTGGTTTACAAGCCATCACCGCCCGGTAGAGATCACAGCACCTCCGGTGGTTAACGATTCAATCTCCAAAAATACCCAGTTAACCCAAGATAATCCGAGTATTAATCTCGAAAAACGGAAGGACTTCGGTCGCATCAAAGTCAATTTGACTTGGCAACAGGGCCAGCACAAAGAGCCCGTCGATCTGGATATTGCCGCCTTTGTTCGTTTCAAAGATGGCAAGAAAGGTGGAGTCGAAGCGCTCAGTAAATTATTCGGCAACTATGACACTGCGCCCTTTATGGTGCTGAAAAATGATCTGCGTGGCGGTGGCGACCAAGATGGCGAGTGGCTTTATATCAACGGCAGCCAGTGGCAAGAAATTGATGAAGTATTGATCTACAGCTTCATTTATGGCGGCACGGATAACTGGCAAGGCACTAACGCCACTATCACTATTTATGTCCCGGGCCAACCACAAATCAGCTCCTCCCTAGCTAATACAAGCGAACTTAATAATGTCGCGGCAATCGCCCGATTAAAGAACGTTGATGGCGATATAAAAGTTGAACGGCTTAACAGCTTCTTTAGCGATCGGGAGTCTCTGGATAAACATTATGGATGGGGTTTTGAATGGAAGTCTGGCGCGAGCAAAAATTAGCCACATTCATTCTTACTTGCGTTAATTAACAGCCTTACAAGGTTTAGACAATGCGAAATTCGATTCAGGGACCACTATTACGGACAGGGAATAACTCTTCCTTTAAGGCGCTAGGTGAAACTGGCTACCCCGTATTTAAGATGGCATTTCAGCTACGAGAAGCTATCTATCGCCTCGATGCTGGGCGCGATCTGGCCCGGCATCTTGCCGTCCCACAAAATGATCAGGGGGGCGATCGGACTGACTGGTACAGCAGCTTTGCTGGTGATGTTATTCCATGGAGCGGTGCAACAGAAGGCGAACGCGCCTCCGCACGCCAGCAATTTAACGAATTCCAGATGGCCGTACAGGCATTAAGCGAGCAGATGCTTAATGCAGAAAAAAGCGGAGCAGGCGGCGATCGTCAGGTATTTGCGCAGTTATTAAAATCAGTTGTTCATTTCCCCGATGATGAATTCCTTTATCTGGTTAACGGAGTGCTGGTTATTACTTTTTGGGGCTTTGTTCATCTTACGGGTGAGCAACGCAATCCTATGCACTGGCTGCAACCTTCCTCGGTGCCGGTGCACACTCCAATTGCTCCATTAAATCAGCCAGTGGCGCAACCGATAGCTTCCCATATTCACACGACAGAGACAGTCATAAGCAACCGTCGCTGGAGGTGGCGCTGGCGTTGGTTGCTCTGGTTGTTACTCGCCCTGCTTTTCCTGGCTCTGATTTTGGGATTGCTGCGTAGCTGTGCACCTTCTCTTCCACTGTCTGGCATTCCGGGTTTTTCGGGTGAGAGAAACCTCAGCCAGCCCATCAGGGAGGTCGGAAATAGCCCAACCTTAGAGGGAAATCCTGACGGAGCTATCCCAGGGAGAATCGGCGAAATCAACGCGGCCACTAGCACGAGGGTAACAGGTTCAGCCGTTGTGGATGGCGCGTCCCATGCTCCTGATTCAGCGGCTACGGATACTGCCAGCAAGGCGCTGCCACAAGCCAACAATAGCCAGCTTCCTACGGCTGAAAATGCTGCCGGTGCTGTGACTCCGGCAATTCCACAGGCACAAAACGGTGAGCCTCAAACGCCTGCGGTTACAACTAATACCGTGCCGCCAGTCATTCCCCCTCAGGGAGAACCGCTGACGCTTCCTCCTGCATTACCCGATGGCCCAGCTCAGTTTCTGAACGGGCAGTGGCGAGTCAATGGCGGTATTCAAGACAAACTCACAGGTCGCCCGTTGCAGCTGCAATACCGTTTTGATCAAGGCAACGGCACTGTCAGCGTACGCCAGTCTAATGGCGTAACGTGCACCGGTGCTGCCAGAGGGAGCGTGCAACAGGGCGCACTCAACATTACGAATCCCGAACAGATGAAATGTAGCGATGGCTCAAACTTTATTGGCCCAACAATAGAGTGCAAATCGCCTGCTTCTGGTCACGCCGATTGTGTCGGCAACAATGATGGGGATAAAACCTTCCCCATTCGTATGCTTCAACCCAATACTTAAACAGGGACGAATTACATTATGTTGCCTGAGATTGTTTCTTTCGATCGTCAAATCACTCTGGTTGGTGACTCCGGAATTCAATTTATGGATTTCGGTTTAAACCTCAAACGTCAGCCTGCGGGGGAGTTTGTCAAACTCGCGAATGGCGTACTCACTCGCCTTATTTATAACGACCAGCGTGATTACTATTTCTATCAGCCTACGCCTGACAATATTGAGAAGGCCAAAAGCCAATACGACGTTCCGGTCGAGCAAAGCCTTAAATTATTGGACAAAGTCTGGCTGCCTCTTCCCCTATTCCGTTTTAGCCTGCCGAATATTTATCAAGAAGGGCCGCTGAACTGGGCGCGTTTTAGGATAGTCAAACTGCCCGAACCCGATATGGATGGGCATAGCCACCGCATGACGTTGGCGATTGATACGCGCATCATGGCCAAGCAGCAATCGGCTGCTGACCTCAGCCCTAATAGTGAAGACGTGAATGCTGGCGCCACCTTCGCCGTGGCAATGGCTACTTACGCGCTCAACTGGTATTTAACCCAAGACTGGGTCAAAGAGTGGCTGGTTGAAGTCTTTAGTGATGCCAGTAAAAGCCGCGACATTGACGAACGCGAAGATGAGATAGCCCAGCAATACCCACTGGCACACTACCTCAATCTCCTGTCGTTAATGGCTATTCCGCTGGAAGGCCTTCAAACCCAGACAGAGCCGTCGATAGAACTGCCACAATTTAAGGTGATCGCCAATCGGGAAGTTAACGCAATAAAACCTATCCCAGTTGACCTTATCCTTGATGTGGGTAACTCACGTACCTGCGGCATATTAATTGAGGATCACGGGCAGTCTGGGTCCGGCTTAATGCACAACTATGTGCTGAAACTGCGTGATCTTAGCGCCCCAGAACACGTCTATACCGACCCTTTTGAAAGCAAAGTCGAGTTCTCACAGGCATTTTTCGGCAAAGATCACTTCTCGGTACGTAGTGGCCGCCATGATGCTTTCCAATGGCCGACGATAGCCCGTATTGGTGGTGAAGCCAGCCGCTTAGCCTCTCGACGTCGAGGGAGTGAAGGTTCTACCGGCTTATCCAGCCCCAAACGTTACCTGTGGGATGAGAAGTTTTATGGCCAAGGTTGGCGCTTTAACGGCAGCTACGTACAGGATAGCAACCCTCTCGCCACGGCCGCTCCCTTTGCCAATTTAATTGATGAAAAAGGTCAGGCCCTGCACACCATTGAAGACGAGATGGATCGCATTCCAGTCTTCACGCCACGCTATTCGCGCAGTTCTTTGATGACCTTTATGTTATCGGAGGTTTTGACTCAGGCCATCAGCCAAATCAATAGCCCGGAACAGCGCATTCGTCAGGGCCATGCAGGCCTTCCTCGTCAACTTCGCCATATTATTCTGACCGTTCCGCCAGGTTTGCCCATGGCTGAACGCTGTATTCTTGATAACAGAATGCGTCAGGCCGTAGGTTTAGTGTGGAAATCTCTGCGCTGGCATGCTGGCGAGAATGATCCTTATGAAGATGAAGGAGATGCCCTCCAGAAAGGGAATATCAAAATTCCTCTACCAAAAATCCGCGTGGAGTGGGACGAAGCCTCCTGTGCTCAATTGGTCTATCTCTATACCGAAATAAACCAAAACTTCGCAGGTCACCCAGAAGTGTTTTTCCACACTTTGGGTCGTCCAGATCGTAAAGACCGGGAAACCATTACCATTGCCTCAATTGATATCGGCGGTGGCACGACAGATTTAGTCATCACCGACTATAAACTGGATCGTAATGGTGTTGCCGGTGGCGGCGCTAACGTACATATCATTCCCCACCAGCGTTTTCGTGACAGTTTCAAAATTGCTGGCGATGATATCTTGCTTGATGTCATCCAGTCCTATGTACTCCCGGCCCTAGAGTCATCGCTGCGTGAAGCGGGTGTTCGTACTGTCGAAACGCTAATGTCCCAACTGTGCGGCTCGCAAAATATCAGCGCCGCCGAAGCCGTGCTACGTCAGCAATTGAGCCTACAGCTGTTTGTACCACTGGCTCTGCACATATTGACCTGCTATGAGCAATTTGATCCAAAGAATGAGCAGACACACCTGCTGCTTAATCAGCGGGTCGAGGAATTACTGCCTGATGGCAGCATCAGCGAAGAAGTTGAGGGATATGTTCGCCGAGAAGTGCATAAAGCAGGTGGCGCTAGTACCTTCAAGCTGGCTGACATCAAGCTCAATGTGGCGCTGGCGAAAATGCACGGGGACTTGTGCTCAGGTAAGTTCAATATTGATAAAGTTCTCACCGCGCTGTGCGAAGTTTTATCCTGCTACCAGTGCGACCTGCTGCTGCTCACCGGCCGCCCGTCGCAACTTCCGGGTATTCAGGCCATCGTGCGCCGCAATCTGCCATTGCCTCCTGGACGCATTTTAGCGCTGCATGGCTACCAGACGGGTACCTGGTACCCCTTCCATAAAAACGGCCATATTGACGATCCGAAGAGCACCGCGTCAGTCGGCGCAATGCTTTCGCAACTCTGTGCTAATCACAGCATTCCTAACTTCCATTTCCGTATTTCGGCGCTAAAGCCTTATTCGACCATTCGCCATATCGGCATCATCGATATGGATAACTTGATCCACGATGCCGATGTTGTCTATCGCCATATCGAATCAGAAAACGGGCAGATTACCTTGCCGGTGATCATCAATGAGAACGGAGAGGCAACAACCCAAAGCATCGTCATGCGTGGCGACCTGCGCTTAGGTTATCGCCAGCTAGATGCCGAGCGCTGGTCCGCAGCGCCTTTATACACCTTGCGCTTTAGTGAAACGGGCCGTGGGAAATTCTCAAAGGCTATTTCCACGGACAACGGTTCACCCTACTTAAAAGTCAGATTGATGATTGATAAAGGCAAAGCCGCTCGTGAATTGGGGCTTATCAGCGATCGCCTGACCATTGCCGATGTGAGCAGCAATACCGACAAATCTTTTAGCAAGAATGATTTAGAACTGGAACTGAATACCATGCCCGATACGGGACTCATTGACAGTCGACACTGGCTCGATAGCGGGAGCGTGAAAAAATAATGAACAACGATCAAAATACTCTGCAACAAGGTTGGGCTGCTATCGCCAAGGGTTGTCAGGATGCACTGGGTTGGGTTGATAGCGTACGTACAAGCTCTCGCCGCCTAGACAACGAAGCCGACAATCTCAACATGAATTTGTTGCGCACCCGTAATTTGGCGAACAACCTCACTCAGGTCTCTGCGACTCCGATGACCGTGGGTTTCTTCGGTATCTCACAAGCGGGTAAATCCTACCTTATTTCGGCGTTGGCGGCAGGCAACAATGGCGAACTGGAAGCACGCTATGGCAGTCAGGTCGTGGACTTTATTAAAGAGGTCAATCCGGTCGGCGGGGGCAAAGAGGCTACGGGTCTTGTTACTCGCTTTACCCGACACCAGCCTGAAGCTCCCACGGGTTACCCAATCCCATTGCGCCTGTTTAGTGAAGTGGACCTGGCAAAGATCCTCGCTAACACGTGGTTTAACGACTTCAACCACGAGCAGTTGAATTACAAGATTGACGAGAGTTTGATTGAAGAGAATCTGCGTCCTTATCTGCATAGGGCCGATCAGGCCAGCGCCAACAATGGTGTCAGCAGTGAAGACGTGGTGGCGCTGTGGGATTATGTCCACGATTCTTTCAAAAAATCAGTAGCAAAGCTTGAGCACGCATGGCTGCCACAGGTGCTTAAAATCGCCCCAGCCCTCAGCTCACACGAACGTGCAGATCTCTTCTCTCTGCTGTGGGGCCAGCAACAGGAGTTGACCGAGACCTATCGCTCTCTGGCTAATGTGCTGGCGCGACTCAATCACGCAAAAATGGTCTTTGCCCCCTTAGAAACGCTTACCGATCACAGCAACGGCAGCATTATGAATGTCGACAGCTTGAATCGCCTTGGCTCAAGCTCAAATAGCAACGTCGAAATACGTTTCTGGAAAGAGAATCAGCAAATCGGCAGCGCATCCTTGCCGCAAGCCGAGCTGGCAGCATTGACCTCGGAGCTGATTTTTCCACTGGCGGATGTCACCGACAATAGCGTGATGGAGCAGGTTGATTTACTCGACTTCCCCGGTTATCGCGGGCGGCTCAAGCTTCTCTCTCTTAAAGATGCCGCTCAGAGCGGGCAAAATCCTGTTTCACAGCTGTTGTTGCGCGGCAAGGTCGCCTACCTTTTTGAACGCTATACCGATAACCAAGAGATGAATGCTCTGGTGGTTTGCGCCAGCTCGTTTAAACAAAGCGACGTGTCCGATGTTGGCCCGGTACTAACACGCTGGGTTGAGAAGACGCAAGGTAAGACAGCAAAAGAACGACGCGAAAGCGAAACAGGTCTTTTCTGGGCCATTACCATGTGTGATATGCGCATTTCTGACAGTCTGAGGAAAACTGAAATTCAGTTAAAAGAGGCTTGGGAAGGCATGCTGCATATGACGCTGCTTGAACGCTTCGCTCAGTACGACTGGTTAAAAGAATGGTCAGCGGGGAAGCCATTTAATAACTGCTTCCTAGTACGCAAACCAGGGATGGATACCCCCTTCCTGACGCTTGAACACAACCCCGGCCGAGAGAGTCCTAAAGAAGTAGCTTTCGCCGAACCCTATCGCGATGTCCTCGACACCATGGGCCGAATTTTTATCGCCAGCAAAAACGTAGGCGAGCACGTTGCCGAGCCGGAAGCGGCATGGCAGGAGATGCTCAAGCTTAACGATGGCGGGATTTCGCGCCTAACCAAGGCTTTACGTGGCGTCGCCAGATTGGAGTACAAATTAAAGCGTCTGGACGCCCAGTTGCGTCAATGCCGCCGCGAAACGGAAGAAAAATATCTAGGCCGCTGGTACGAACATGACGGCGATGGTCAGAACGTCAAAAAACAAGCGATTGCCAAAGAGCTGTGGCAAGGTCTTTCCGCCTTCCCGCAGAGCCTCGGTGAAATAATTAGCAGCCTGCATCTGCCGTCCCATGAATTACAGAATATCTACCTCAGTATTCGAGATCAGGATAAAGAGCCGCAGTCTGGCACTGAAGAACGCCCTCAGAATACCTTTGCTGCCAATCCATTTGGCAGTAACCCCTTTGCCAGCAATCCATTCAGCAGTACTCCTGTTGATGAGCAACCCGCGGTTGAATCTGCACCTGCGCCAGAACGCGTAGGTCGGGATGACGAATTCGCCCACCAGGCATTTAAAGCATGGGTGGCGCACCTGAGAGAATTACCCCAGCAAACCACACATTGGCAACAATTAGGGACGAATGGCGAGATTATCAATCTGTTGTGTGAAGAGCTGATCACTGCAGCCACGCGTCTGGATCTGGAAGGCAAACTAAAACGCGCTCTGGCAGGTCAGGAGCAGGCAGGCACGCGCCGAGAACAGTTGCTCGCGCGACAGGTACTGCGAGCCCAATTAACGATGCGCGACTTTATTGCTTGGTTTGGCTACCTCTCTATGCCAGAAGAGCAAATTCCCAACAGCTATGTGGGCGAAAAGAAAAAAGTCTTTGCTCATCAAGCCCCTCTTGCCAGCAATGAGCTGCCACAACTGAGCTCCGTCGCCCCACAGCCGGGCGTTGCCTATATGGGAGACTGGCTGTCGGCATTAATGAACATCACTCTGGAAAATGCTGGCCATAGCGCCACCCGCGATATCTCGTTTGAACATAACCGGCAACTTGGCCAAATCATCGACCAAATGAAACAAGAGAACCTGTCATGCTAGCTAAAATCTTTCCATGCCAACCTTCGGAGCCTGGCACTGCGCAATTGATGGTTCGCCTGCGTGGTGAACCGGCAGAGCTGTCAAATCTGACCTTTAGTCTTTGCAACAATGAGCAAAAGTACCTGCAACCTGACACCGAGTGGGACACGGCGCCGCACTGGTTTACCATCAATGGTGGCTACCCATTTAACAATGGCAGCGGTTTTCGCATTGGTCCGACATTGCTCGATCCCCTGCTGGCAAGGGCAAGTCAGGTACAAATTCAGGTTAGGCTGGCATCAGGTGAAACTCGCAGTACAACGCTACAAATGGTACGGGATGAGTTGTTCTCATCGGGCGCGCGTGGGCAAACCGGCGACTACAGCGGCAGTAGCCAGTTAACTACGCCTGAACCTACGCAAGCTCCAATACCAGATTCTGTTGCGGTGGCGGAACCTGCACCCGCAGAGCCGACCTTGGTTCCAGCTCCATCTCAGCCAAAACGCAGTGCCTCTCGTCTTTCAATGATTATTGCCACACTGCTGATACTGCTGATTGTTGCCGGAGCATTCTGGTGGTTTATGGGACGAGGAAGCGCCTCCGCCCAGTCAGCGGATCTCGACAAACAGCCAGAGGTCCCAGCCGTCAGCACGGCACCTGAAGCCAAATCAGATGCCGGTGAGTGTTCAGCCGCTGGCCTGACAAGCAAAAGTGAGCTCGAGTTCGTACAAACCTGCGTGGAACAAAAGCTAGATAGCGACAAATTGCTGGCAATTATTCAGGCTGCCAAGGACGCGAAAAAATGCGGTGTGGCACAGCGTCTGTACGCCAACCGAGCGCAGGGGGGAGATATTAAGGTCGCCCTTGCTTATGCGAGTGAATACGACCCGCAAGACCATAAGCTAAGTGAATGCTTCAAAACCGCAGATCCAGATACGGCGGCTTACTGGTATGAAACCGTGCTGCAAACCGATCCGGAAAACCAAAAAGCGAAACAACGCCTTGAGGAGCTGAGAAAATGATGAGAACACATTTTCTTCGATTGGCTCTGCCTTTATGTGGATTACTTTTTGCAAGTCAGATATTTGCTGCAGAGGGAGACAAGCCTTTGCTGCAGGAAGGGAAGAAAACCTTATTTCAAAGGGTTCTGACCACGCCAGGTTGCAAGCTAGGTACAGCCGCTGGTGATGATAAGGGAACATTACAACCCGCATTTAGCAGCTTCTATGTTTATCAAAAAGCTGATGTGAATGGCCAAAGTTGGGTCAAGGTTGGGCCTGACAGTTATGGCAAGACCATTGGCTGGTTACCGCAGTCATGTACCGTTGATTGGAAAATGCAGCTTACCCTCGCCTTTACTAACCCTGCGAACCGTGATCGGTTGGTGTTTTTCAAAGATAAAAAGAGTCTTGAGGATATTTTCTCGGCACCAGACCCTGTCTCAGTGGTTGCTCCACTGCGCGCTCACCTAAAACGCGATGGCAGTGCCGAAGGGGTAGTGGCGCAGGAACCGGAATACTTTGTTGATCTGCAAAAGCAGTTTTATCTGCTACCCATCCTCAGCGGTGAAGAGGTCATGACGGAAAGCGGTTTCTACACCCGCTTACTCAATGTGGCCTCCGTGAGCAAGGCGACGTCTCCCTCCCCTAAAGAGAGTGACGATATTAACCAGCTTAAAGGCTTTAATGCCACGGTGGTTTTTGTCATCGACTCGACTATTTCAATGGGTCCGTACATCGAGCGAACAAAAGAAGCGGTCAATAAGATTTACGACAAGATGAAACAAGAGCACCTGCAAGAGCAGGTGAAATTTGGTCTGGTTTCATTCCGCTCAAATACCAAAGCCGTGCCGGGCCTTGAGTTCACCTCAAAGATTTTCGCCGACCCAAACCAGGTGAAAGATGGCGAGGATTTCCTGAAGAAAGTCGCTGGCTTGAAAGAAGCTAAAGTATCCAGCTCTCTGTACGACGAAGATGCTTATGCCGGCGTTCTTTCTGCTATCGACAACATTGACTGGAGCCCTTTCGGCGCGCGTTACATCGTTTTAATCACTGATGCTGGTGCTATTGAGGGGAGCAATAAACTTTCGGCCACGGGCCTTGATGCCAAGCAACTACGTCTGGAGGCCGGCAATAGAGGTATTGCTATTTATACTCTGCATCTGAAAACGCCTTCAGGTAAAGACGACCATGCAAAAGCCGAAGGCCAGTACCGGGATCTCTCCAACTTTGATAGCACCCAGTCCAACCTTTACCAATCCGTAGATGCCGGCAATTTGAAAACCTTTGGTAATCAGGTCGATACCTTAGCTTCAGCCATCACGGAACAGGTTAAGGCTGCCTATATGGGCGACCCCGCCATCGGCAGTGCGCTCTTTTCTAAAGATGAAGGAAAAAAGCCAACCGCAGAGGAGAAATTGCTGGGCGATACCGCACTGATTGGTCATGCCATGCAGCTGGCTTGGCTGGGTAAAAAGAATGGTACTCAGGCACCTTTAGTATTTAAGGCTTGGATTAGCGACCGCGACCTTATCAAGCAAAACATCCCAACGACTGACGTCCGCGTGCTTCTTACCAAAGGGCAACTGAGCGATCTGAGCGATGTGGTGAGCCAGATTCTGCAAGCGGCTAACGAAGGTATGATCTCGCCAGATAAAATGTTTGAGCGCTTACGCACCGTCGCCGCCACCATGGGGGCCGATCCTAACCAGCTAAAACAGCAGGAAACGGCCAAGATCAACGATCTTGGTGTTTTAGGGGAGTACCTCGCTGATCTTCCTTATCGTAGTGACGTCCTGAATCTTGATGAAGAGACTTGGAAAAGTTGGGACGGCTTGTCGCAAGAGAAATTTATCCGCACCCTCACCGCCAAACTGCGGCACTACCAGAAATATAATGCGGATGTTGACCGCTGGGTTGAACTCGCCAAAGGCAGCGACCCGCGCGATCGCGTATATCCGGTGCCACTGGAAATGATGCCCTAATGCTACACATAGATGATTTGTGTGTCGTACGTGGTCAGGGAGCCCAAGCTCATTACGTCTACCTGCCGCAGCTAACGCTGCGGCCAGGTCAGGTAGTGGCAGTGACGGGTGAAAGCGGCTGCGGTAAAAGCACGTTACTTGAAGCAATAGGATTATTGCTACGCCCGGCAAACATCGGGCGTTTCGAGTTGCATGGTGAAAGACAGTTGGATATCGCCAAACTACTCAAGAGTGATCGGCAAACTGAGCTGGCTGACATCCGCGCTCGCCATCTCGGGTTTGTGTTGCAAAATGGCGGACTGCTGCCCTTTCTAAACGTACAGGACAATATTCGACTGCCTTGCCAGCTGCTTGGCATTGTGCCGGATAAAGCCATGCTGAGCAGGGTGATAGATGCCTTAAAACTCGGCCCACTGCTGGGTAAGTATCCGACACAATTGTCATTTGGTGAGAGGCAGAGAGCCGCTTTTGCGCGTGCGATTATGCACCGCCCTGGATTGATACTTGCCGACGAACCTACAGCCGCGCTCGATCCCTACAATGCACAGCAGTTGTTTAGCCTGTTTATCGACTTGGTTGCGCAGGAAGGAATGATGGCGCTGGTTGTCTGCCATGACTGGCCACTGGTGCAACGCTTCGACTTACCTTGTTTAGTGGCGCGTCTTAACTCAGATGTAAATGACCAGTCTGAAACACCAGCCCAAAGGGGAGTTCACTTTGTCTTTTAACCGAACCCTACTGCTGGGTCGTCTGGCGCTGCAAGATTTGTGGCACGATCGCATTATCTCCTTTTGCATTGCTTCCTCCCTCGTCGCGGTTATCGCACCGCTATTGTTGCTGTTCGGTTTGCGATTCGGGATTGTCAGTCAGTTGCAGGACGAGCTAGCGAACGATCCACGCAATCTTGAAATCAAGATGCTTAGCAGCGGAAGTTATGAGCAAAGCTGGATAGAGCAGCTACGCCAACGCCCCGATGTAGGCTTTGCCATAGGGCAGACACGCTCGCTCAATACTCTTGCCGATCTGCAAGTCGATAGCAGCCATTTCATTGAAAATGCAGAAGTCATTCCAACTTATAAGGGTGATCCACTGCTAGGTGAGTTTGCAGTTCAAAACGAAAATGAGGTCGTATTAACCCAGGAAGCTGCGCGAAAACTTGCAGTTAAAGTCGGTGATAACTTCACCCTACGGGTGAGCCGCCAGTTTGAAGAGCGCCGAGAATGGGGCCGAAAAAGTCTAACCGTTGTCGGCATATTGCCCGCCACCTATTTCAACCGGGCGGCCATATTTACTCAACCCTCCCTCCTCCTAATGCTTGAGCATTTCAGAGACGGCTATGCTACCCCAGCTCTTGGCATAAATAGCGGCCAGCCGCTAACGGACAAATCACCGCTCTACGCCCGAGCCAGATTGTATGCCAAAAGTATCGACCAGGTTGCCAGCCTTGAGCACGACCTACGTGGTCAACACATCGAAACCTCGAGCAGACTGGCAGATATTGAAAACGTTAAAAGCATCAATCGAGTGCTGGGAGTCATTTTTAATACTATTGCTGCCACGGCACTTATTGGCTGTATTGCTTCTCTCATCGGCTCATTCATCGCCAACGTCGATCGCAAACGCAAGCATATTGCCGTATTGCGCCTTCTGGGCTTCACCGGGCGGGCAGTGGCAGCGTATGTGATGTTGCAAGGCTGTCTGCTAAGTCTGATGTCTTATGTGGGTGGCTATGGCACTTATCTGATTGCCAGCCAAATTTTTAACCGAGCATTAGCAGGCAACCAAGCGACCGGCCAGATGCTGTGCAAGATGACCTCAGAACAGGGCCTTGTGGCAATGGTGATCACCCTTGTCGTGGCGCTATTGGTTGCCAGCATAGGAGCTTATCGAGCCATTCATATTGAACCCGCGCAGAGCCTGCGCGAGGTATGAGCCTACACACCTTATTTTTCAGTCAACTGATGATTAGCGGAGATTGTTCGTGACCTTAACACCTTCCTCACTGCCATACTGGTTAGCTCTCGGCCTGCTCGCCAGTATGCCCTCTGCATTAGCTGAACCTTGGGCAGTAAATACTTGGAATCCCAAGCCGGATGATGAAGATATCGTCTTACCTATGCCCTGCGAAGGCTCGATGGTTTTCCGTCGGGTCGAGATCCCCATGGCAGACCCTCTCGATGATATGCCCATTACGCTGGGCCAGGATGGTGGCGACTGGGGAGTAATCGAACATAGCTATCCAGCTTTTATTGCCGGAAGCTTCAGTGAGCCCAAGAAAAATAAGGGTCGCTATTACCTGATGGCAAAATATGAACTGACCACTTTGCAATATCAGGCATTAACGGAAGGAACCTGCCCTACTCCTTCGCGTAAGCTCAGTTTACCCGCCACCGGGATGAGCTGGTTTGATGCGGTGACCGCTGCAGATAAATACAATCAGTGGTTGCGTACCAACGCCATGGATAAGCTACCCAAAGAAGATGGTGATCCGGGCTTTTTACGCCTCCCCACGGAGGTAGAGTGGGAGTTCGCCGCGCGGGGTGGTCTGAAAGTTAACAGTGCCGAGTTCCGCGATCAGCATTACCCCATGGATGACATGAAAAACTATGAATGGTACTCAGGTGCGCAGTCCTCCAATGGCAAAGTACAACTTATTGGTTTACTGAAACCTAACCCACTTGGTCTGTATGACATGTTAGGGAATGTCTCAGAAATGATGTTTACCCCCTTTTATCTCAACAAGTTAAATCGACTTCATGGCCAGGCAGGAGGCTTCGTCGTTCGGGGGGGAAACATTCTTTCTGGTCCCACAGAAATCCGCAGCGCGGCACGCAAAGAAGTAAACTACTACGATCAGGCAACGCCTTTCAGCAGTAAGACTACGGGCCTGCGTCTTGTTATGGTTGCGCCAACCATAACCTCAAGTAATAAAGTCAAACAGCTAGAGAAAAGCTGGGAAAATCTGGGCGCAGAAAATCAGGCGAGTGAACAGAAGGCCGATGAAGCAAAAGATACCGCCAAAGCTCTGGGGAGTCTGGCATCTAATGTTGATGACGTGGCGTTGAAACAAAAATTAAAAGATTTGGAGAATCAACTGCGAGCCAGCAACCAAAAACAGCAAGAAGAGCGCGAGCAGTCAATTCGTGCCAGCCTTAATTTAGGCTCCTTCTTATGTACCAAATTGCAGGACGACGGCCGCTTCCTTGATTTTTTAAATCATAACTATGAACTGCTATGTAAAGATAAAGACGCAAGCGATGCCAATTGCGCCATCCGTAAAACTAAGCTGAGCGAACAATCTGATAGGCTCCAACAACTCACAGGTTACTACGCCAGTAGTCTGGTCGATTCGGCTACCTTGTATGGGCAAGATGGACTTAAGCGAGAAGTCGCCGTGTTCGAGCAGATGCTGACACTTAACAAAAGACTCTCTGGCCTTAAACCTTTCCTCGCCACGCACTGGCAGAATCAGCAAAAATATTTGGAAAACGGTAAGATTAATGCGACAGGTTGGCTGGAAAGCTGCAAGCTTACCGGCATAGGCCATTGATCTTAACAGTCGTTAAACCTACATCTAATTCTTGCAAAAGCTTAAGATGACCACAGTAAAATCAAAGGCTAGCAATACCGAATCACCGTACCTTCCAAACAAAAAGCCCGCTTTCGCGGGCTTTTTCATATCTACTTCGTGTCTACAGCTCAGTTTCGCTTAGTTTTCCCAGCGTTTCAGCAGCACGCAGGCGTTAACACCGCCGAAGCCGAAACCGTTGGAGAGCGCGTAGTTGATCGCGTATGGCAGAGCTTTGTTGCCGACGATATTCAAACCTTCGGCTGCCGGGTCTTTATTGTCCAGGTTCAGCGTTGGTGGCACGATCTGGTCGCGAATGGCCAGAATGGTGAAGATAGTCTCAAGGCCGCCCGCCGCGCCCAGCAAGTGGCCGGTTGCAGATTTAGTCGAGGTTACCGCCAGCTTACCATCGGTGCCAAACAGAGTTTTGATGGCGTTGATTTCACCGAGGTCGCCCACCGGGGTCGAGGTCGCGTGCGCATTCAGGTGCTGGATATCAGATGGCTGCAAACCTGCCTGACGCAGAGCAATTTTCATCGCGCGGCCAGCACCGTTGCCGTCTTCAGCACCGGATGTCATATGGTAAGCATCGCCACTGGTACCGTAACCGACGATTTCTGCCAGAATTTTCGCGCCACGGGCTTTCGCGTGTTCCAGCTCTTCGATAACCAGCATGCCTGCACCTTCGCCCATCACGAAACCATCACGCGCGCTATCAAACGGGCGAGAGGCTTTTTCAGGGTGATCGGTATGGCCGGAAGACATTGCTTTGGCTGCCGCAAAACCGCCCAGGCTTACGGTGTCGATGGCTGCTTCTGCGCCACCGCAAAGTGCCACGTCTGCTTCATCGTTACGAATCAGACGCACAGCATCGCCAATAGCCTGAACACCAGCGGCACAAGCCGTCACCGGTGCGCCAATTGGGCCTTTAAATTGATGTTTAATCGATACTTGCCCAGACGCTAAGTTCACCAAGAATGAAGGAATGGTGAAAGGCGACAAGCGTTTTGCACCACGGCTATCATTTACGCGAACCGCGTTAGCAATCGCCGGGAAGCCGCCGATACCTGAACCGATAATGGTTGCAGTACGCTCTTGCTGCTCGGCGGTTTCTGCTTTCCAGCCGGAGTCTGCAATGGCTTTATCAGCCGCTGCCATTGCGAAAAGAATGAAACGGTCCATTTTTTTCTGGTCTTTAGGCAAGACTGATTCATCGGGATCAAAGCCTGATTCCGGGTCCTGCTCTTTCGTTAAGACCTGACCGCCAATTTTTACAGACAGGGTTTCTACGATTTCATCAGGTAAAACGCGGATACCTGACTGACCTGCCAGTAAACGCTTCCAGATGGTTTCAATGTCGCAGCCAAGAGGACTCACAGCCCCCATGCCGGTAATAACCACTCGACGATGAGTCATAAAACGTTCCTCTTTCGTTCTTAAAGTTCATATTGCCTAGCCAGCTTTTTACCAAAAACCAGCCTCGGCGGGATTATTGTCACCTTGGGTGACAGTATGTGATGAATTACGATTTTGTAAACTCGTAACCTGAAAATTTTTGTATCCTTTCTTAATTCGAAAGGCTACGCAGCACCATACTTGTGATTGCGATCACGCGTTCTTCCAGCTGCTCGGGCGTTTTCTGCTCAAGCATCAATGGGTGGGAGAACGGCGTCATCACGCTGGTTATCGCCAGACACACTTCATCAATTGGCGTCTTACGCTCAAACTCACCAGACTCTCGGCCATCGGTAACGACTTGTTGAACAACGCTGTAAAGCTCCGCGCGATGATTCAGCGCAGATTTCCAGTGTTGTGCAGCGGCAACGGCGGCAATGTCGTGCAGCTTTCTGTCTTCAAAGAACAGATCCAGACTTTTAGTCATCAAGGCTTTGAAAATAGTGCGTAAGCGCAGTGTCGCCGTTTGGTCGCTGTCGGCTATTTCACGCAGTGCTAACCCAATTTGCCCTACTCGCTGGGAACACACCGCTTCGCCAATCGCCTGCTTTGACTCAAAAAACTTATAAATATAGGCACTTGAGACACCAATCGCCTTGGCCAAATCAGCGACCGAGGTTTTGGCATAGCCAAAATGACGAAAATGGTCAAAAGCCGCGTTGATGATCTGCTCACGCCTTTCATGTTCAGCTGGTCCGCGTTGCGTTAACGCAACTGGATTTTCAGGTTTCATGCATTCCTCCAGACGAGCATGTCAGTAACTCAATACAACACCGAACATCAATGTTATGAGTGATGATTTTTAATAATCGTAACCTGTGCAGCTTTTTTACGCCACCGCTAAAGCATAAAAGGAATGGTGGAGGCTCATTGGAGGGGGTGATGAAAGCCACAAGGGTCAAACTTCGATTTATTATTTCTAATGCGAAGATTAGCTAGTCTTTGTGTATCCTTTTAAAGAAAGGGATTATCTGCGGCTACGGATTATTTTTTATAATCCGATGCGCTATCTGTCAGAAAAACTCAATCGCTCAACCCAACAAACCTCACTACTCTGAGCGCCGACCCACACTTCACCTTTTTTAAGACCAGCGAAAACTATGTTGCTTACCGTTCTTTATATCATTGGTATTACAGCCGAAGCGATGACAGGTGCCTTAGCGGCCGGACGTCGCAAAATGGATACCTTTGGCGTCATTATCATTGCGGCGGCGACCGCCATTGGCGGCGGTTCGGTCCGCGACATGCTGCTGGGCCACTATCCGCTGGGTTGGGTGAAGCACCCTGAGTACATCGTCATTGTGGCGGCAGCGGCTCTGCTAACGACCTTCCTCGCGCCGCTGATGCGTCATCTCCGTCGGCTGTTCTTGGTATTAGACGCCCTTGGCTTGGTGGTCTTTTCTATTATAGGTACCCAAGTCGCGCTAGATATGGGGCATGGTGCCATCATAGCCTCGGTGTGTGCGGTGATAACCGGCGTCTTCGGCGGCGTACTGCGCGATATGATGTGCAACCAGATCCCGCTGGTGTTCCAAAAAGAGATTTATGCCGGTATCTCCTTCGCCTCGGCTTGGATTTACATCGGTTTGCAGTACTTCTCTTTGCCACACAATTTAGTGGTAATTATCACCCTGCTGGTTGGCTTTATTGCCCGCCTGATCGCCCTGCGTTTTCGTCTGGGGCTGCCGGTATTCAACTATCCGCATTCCGATCACTGAGAAATCCAACTCAATTGCTACTCGGACATACCTGCCAAATCAAAGGCAGGTATGTGCTGTTGGCCCAGAAACTCAGCCAAATGTTGAACATCCGGGTGATGGATAAACGCTAAAATATCCCCGACTCTCTTTTTGCCAATTCCCGCCGCTTTTTGCCAACCCTCTGCCGTCAGGCTTTCAACTTCCAGCCAGTGCTTCTGAGTTGCAGCAACGTTCAGTGCAAAGGTGGGGAAGCCAATAGCCGAAAGCCACTGCCTGAAGGTTTTCTGTTTAGCGAGTTGCAACTCAGCATAAATGTTCTGCCCCTGCTTCGGACCTAGCCCAGGCGTTGCAGCAATGCTCTCAGGCGTCAGATTCAACCAATCTGCCAAATCAGTCACTTTCTTATCATTCATAAGTGACCGCCAAGTGGCTTCCCCCAGCCCTCTCATTTTTAAGGCGTTCGGGCCACTCAGCCATGTCAGGCGAGATAGGAATTGCTGTTCGCAGCCCGCCGTGGGCTTGAAGCAGGTGAGCGCCGTAAACTCATTAATGTCGGTGTCAGGTGTGTTAGGCCGCTGCTTTACGCGCCAAACAACCTTCTCCAGCACGGGTATACCCTGCCCGGCCAGTACAATTGAAACGTGATCGCCCGGCGCGAGATCCCACTGCCGCAGCCTCTCTGGCGAACCTACACTGACCTTGGTCACCGTTTTATCAGCTAGCTTTATCGCGTTGAGATGCACGATCACCGTCCGTTTGCCTCGCCTGCCGACCAGCGTTTCAATACTTCTTATCTCCGCGAGCTGTGTCTGCGGCGGGTATTTCCAGGCAATTGCCCACTCCGCCGTATTGTTCTTCCAATATCGGCCTGCGGGCTCTTGCCCCTGCCTTATTACCACGCCATCAGTGGCAAAAGGCAAAGGCTGGCGAAACCACTGTTCTCGCCAGTGGGCAATATCTTTGGCAAACTTCACCGGCTGGGAAAAAGACTCCGCCAGAGGAAAACCTAATCTGGTCAGTTCGCTGAGCCTTGCCTGCAGGGTTTTCGGCCCGTCGGGCCATGACCAGATAAATAGCCCCAACTGACTTAAGGTCGCAGAGGAGGAGTGCCGCATCATGGCTCCGGCAACTTTCGCGCGAGCATTCATGCCACCCAAGCTTGCCTGATGATGACCGTTCATCAACAGATACAGTTCCCCTTGCAGAACCAATTGCTCACGGCGGTCAGGGATCGTGGGCAAAATAGCGGGTATAAATGCGGCTTTGGCGGTCCAGTCCTGCCCCATCAGACCATCGCCACGGCTCATCAGAGAAACCAGCTTTCCTTTCTGGTAAACCAACGTCACGGCAACACCGTCTATTTTCGGCTGAACCCAAAGGTCTTCCCGACCACTCAACCAACGAGCCAAAGCGGCTTCATCGCGAATTTTCTTCAATCCGGTGTGAGCAAAAGGGTGCTGGGTAACCGCATTTTGAGCAGAAGAAGCCTCGCGTGGCGGAATCGCCTCCGAAACAGGCAGACCTGCGCATCGCAGCCAGTCGCTCTCTTTATTACGCAAGCTGTCATAGGTCACGTCATCTATCAGGCTCTGCCCAAAGTGGTGATAACGCCTGTCCCAATGCAAAAGCTGCGCAGTCAGCGCCTGAGTTTCAAGGTTCAACCGTGACTGAGGCCAGTCTGGGCAACTGGCAAAATTCTGGGTTGGCAGAAAACACAGCAAAAGCAGCAATTTAACTATTCGGTACATTGGCACCTCCTTGTGGGCCTGACTAAAGCCCAGTGAGTAGATACCGAACTGCCTTTTCTCTCCAGCACCGATCAACAAGCTTGCGAGATGTATTCCTGACATTCGACTTTGTTGCTGCAACAGGAAAAAATTTTGGAATGTATCGTGGAAAAATGACTTTCAGCGCTGTTTTATGCGCGGATGTTGCGATGAAATACGTCTCAACGCTGCACCAGAAGCGGCTAGCGTGTATACTGTGCGGAAGATCACTCTTCGCACACTTCCTATCAACCTATTCAGTTGAAACGTCATCATGGTCCAAGGCACGCTATATATTGTCTCCGCACCCAGTGGAGCAGGTAAATCAAGTCTGATTCAGGCTTTGCTGAAAACTCAGCCTCTTTACGATACTCAGGTTTCAATTTCGCATACCACCCGCGCAGTTCGTCCGGGTGAAAAACATGCAGAGCACTATTTCTTCGTTTCGAAAGAAGAATTCTGCGAGATGATCGCTAAAGACGCTTTTCTCGAACATGCTGAAGTTTTCGGTAATTACTACGGCACCTCGCGCGAAGCGATTGAGCAAGTTCTGGCATCAGGCGTTGACGTGTTTTTGGACATCGATTGGCAAGGTGCGCAGCAAATTCGTAAAAAAATGCCGCAAGCGCGCAGCATTTTCGTTTTGCCGCCGTCGAAAGACGAACTGGACCGCCGCCTGCGTGGCCGCGGACAGGATAGCGAAGAAGTCATTGCCAAGCGCATGGCGCAAGCCGTCGCGGAAATGACCCACTTTGCTGAGTACGACTATTTAATTGTGAATGATGATTTTGATCTGGCTTTATCGGATTTAAAAACCATTATTCGCGCCGAACGTCTGCGTCTGAGCCGTCAAAAGCTTCGCCATGACGGATTAATCACCAAACTATTGGCAGACTGAAGTCACTTTCAGTATTATGCCCAGTCTTTCGTCACCCTGTGGAGTAGCACATATATGGCACGCGTAACTGTTCAAGACGCTGTAGAGAAAATTGGTAACCGTTTTGACCTGGTGTTGGTGGCTGCTCGTCGCGCACGCCAGCTGCAATCTGGTGGTAAAGATCCACTGGTCGCTGAAGAAAACGATAAATACACTGTTATTGCCCTGCGTGAAATCGAAGAAGGTTTGATTACTAATCAGATCCTCGACGTTCGCGATCGTCAGGAGCAACAAGAGCAGGAAGCCGCAGAGATTCAGGCAGTAACTGCCATCGCTGAAGGCCGTCGTTAATTAACGAAACGGATCTCACTTGTACATCTTTGAAAGCCTGAATCAACTGATTCAAAAATACCTGCCAGAGGAGCAAATCAAGCGCCTCGTGCAGGCTTACCTCGTCGCGCGGGACGCGCACGAGGGGCAGACTCGCTCGAGCGGTGAACCTTATATTACTCACCCGGTAGCGGTAGCCTGTATTTTGGCTGAAATGAGGCTCGACCACGAGACTCTGATGGCGGCGTTATTACACGACGTCATCGAAGACACGCCTGCGACATACCAAGATATGGAGCAACTGTTCGGCAAAAGCGTTGCCGAGCTGGTCGAAGGCGTTTCAAAGTTGGACAAGCTGAAGTTCCAAGATAAGAAAGAGGCGCAGGCGGAAAACTTCCGCAAAATGATCATGGCGATGGTGCAAGATATCCGCGTCATTCTGATCAAACTCGCCGACCGTACCCATAACATGCGCACGCTGGGCTCTTTACGCCCGGATAAACGCCGCCGCATTGCCCGCGAAACGCTGGAAATTTATAGCCCGCTGGCACACCGTTTGGGTATCCACCATCTAAAAACTGAGCTCGAAGAGCTCGGTTTTGAAGCCCTGTATCCGAACCGTTATCGCGTCATTAAAGAAGTGGTGAAAGCCGCGCGTGGTAACCGTAAAGAGATGATTCAGAAGATACTTTCTGAAATTGAAGGGCGTCTGACCGAAGCCGGAATTCAGTGTCGGGTGAGTGGTCGCGAAAAGCACCTCTACTCTATCTACTGCAAAATGCACCTGAAAGAGCAGCGCTTCCATTCCATTATGGATATCTATGCTTTTCGGGTCATCGTCAAAGAACTCGACACCTGCTACCGCGTGTTAGGTCAGGCTCATAGCCTGTATAAACCGCGTCCGGGCCGAGTCAAAGATTACATCGCCATTCCAAAAGCCAACGGCTATCAATCTCTGCATACTTCACTGATTGGCCCGCACGGCGTGCCGGTTGAAGTGCAAATCCGTACCGAAGATATGGACCAGATGGCCGAGATGGGTGTTGCAGCTCACTGGGCCTACAAAGAGAATGGCGAAAATAGCACCACGGCGCAGATTCGCGCCCAGCGCTGGCTGCAAAGCCTGCTTGAGCTCCAGCAAAGTGCCGGTAACTCATTCGAATTCATTGAAAGCGTAAAATCAGACCTCTTCCCTGATGAAATTTACGTCTTCACCCCTGAAGGACGCATCGTAGAACTGCCAGCGGGCGCGACGCCTGTCGACTTCGCCTACGCAGTTCACACTGACATTGGCCACGCCTGTGTCGGTGCGCGCGTCGACAGACAGCCTTACCCGCTTTCGCAGCCACTGACCAGCGGCCAGACTATCGAGATCATTACTGCACCGGGCGCACGTCCGAATGCGGCGTGGTTGAACTTTGTTGTGAGCTCACGCGCTCGCGCCAAAATCCGCCAAATGCTCAAGAACTTGAAACGCGATGACTCCGTTTCACTTGGTCGTCGGTTGCTCAATCACGCATTGGGTAGTGGTAAAAAGATTTCCGACTTGCCGCCAGAGAACATCAAAAACGAGCTGGATCGCATGAAGCTCACGGCGATGGATGACCTGCTGGCTGAAATCGGCTTGGGTAACGCCATGAGCGTAGTAGTCGCCAAGAATCTGATGGGCGACCAGTCGTCCATGGCGAGCAGCGGCACGCGCAATCTGCCAATTAAAGGTGCAGATGGCGTACTGATCACCTTCGCGAAGTGCTGCCGTCCTATTCCCGGCGACCCAATTATTGCTCACGTTAGCCCGGGCAAAGGTCTCGTTATTCACCACGAATCCTGCCGTAATATTCGCGGATACCAGAAAGAGCCTGAGAAATTCATGGCTGTAGATTGGGATGACCAAGAAACAGACCAAGAATTTATCGCAGAAATCAAAGTTGATATGTTCAACCATCAGGGCGCGCTGGCGAACCTGACGGCCGCTATCAATGCTGCTCAGTCGAACATTCAGAGTCTGAGTACCGAAGAGAAAGATGGCCGGGTTTACAGCGCCTTTATTCGCCTGACCACCCGCGACCGCGTGCATCTGGCCAACATCATGCGCAAAATTCGTATCATGCCGGATGTGATTAAAGTCAGCCGTAATCGAAACTAGCCGTCATGACTCCTGAACGTTATGCGCGCATCTGCGAAATGCTTGCAGCCCGGCAGCCAGACCTGACGGTATGCATGGAAGAAGTGCACAAGCCGCATAACATCGCAGCTGTTATCCGCACCGCAGATGCCGTTGGCGTTCATGAAGTCCACGCGGTTTGGCCCTCAAGCCGCATGCGCACGCTGGTTTCCTCCGCAGCCGGAAGTAACAGTTGGGTGCAGGTGAAAACTCACCAAACCATTGAGTCTGCCGTCGCCAAAATGAAAGCCAAAGGGATGCAAGTGCTGGCCACTCACCTTTCGGACAAAGCGGTCGACTTCCGCACCATCGACTACACTCGCCCAACCTGTATTCTGCTCGGTCAGGAAAAAACCGGTATCAGCCCCGAAGCCCTTGCGCTGGCCGACAGTGATATTGTTATCCCCATGGTGGGCATGGTCCAGTCGCTGAATGTCTCCGTCGCCTCCGCACTCATTCTGTACGAGGCACAGCGCCAGCGGCAGAACGCCGGCATGTATCAGCGCGAAATCAGCCCGTTAACGCACAAAGAGCAGCAGCGCCTGCTCTTTGAGGGTGGTTATCCTGTATTATCGAACGTCGCGAAACGCAAAAAACTTCCTCGCCCGCTGATCGACGAAGCCGGGCAAATCGTGGCTGATGATGAATGGTGGTCCGCAATGCAAATGACGGTTAAAAGATGAAAGGCCGCCTGCTCGACGCCATCCCTCTGACGTCGCTTTCCGGCGTTGGGGCCAGTCAGGCTGATAAGCTAGCTAAACTCGGCCTCGAAACCATTCAGGACTTACTGCTCCACCTCCCCCTGCGCTATGAAGACCGCACCCGCCTCTATGCCATCAATGACCTTCTTCCGGGCATTTTTGCGACCATAGAGGGTGAAGTATTGCGCAATGATATCAGCTTTGGCCGACGCCGAATGCTGACCTGCCAGATTAGCGACGGCACGGGCATGGTCACTTTGCGGTTCTTCAATTTCAATGCGGCGATGAAAAATAGCCTCGCTCCCGGAAGGCGCGTTACCGCCTATGGCGAGATAAAACGCGGCACCATCGGCGCAGAAATCATTCACCCTGAATATCGTATTCAAGGCGAAAACAGCGAAGTGGTTCTGCAAGAGTCTCTGACGCCGGTCTACCCGACGACGGAAGGTATCCGGCAGGCAACCCTGCGTAAGCTTACCGACCAAGCCCTTGAGCTGCTCGACACCGTGCCGATTGCCGAACTGCTGCCCGAAGAACTCAGCCGGACGCTGATTTCACTGCCGAAAGCTCTGCATCTTCTGCACCGGCCGCCGCCAGATATTCAGTTAGCCGATTTGGAAAAAGGCCAGCACCCCGCGCAACGCAGATTGATTATGGAAGAGCTACTCGCCCATAATCTCAGTATGCTCGCCGTCCGGGCCGGCACTCAAAGTTATAAAGCCTTGCCGCTCAAGCACGATGACCGCCTGAAAGATAAGTTTTTGGCTTCGCTGCCTTTCAGCCCTACCGGCGCGCAGCAGCGCGTGGTGGCCGAGATTGAACAGGACTTAGCAAAAAACTACCCGATGATGCGCTTGGTTCAGGGCGATGTTGGCTCAGGCAAAACGCTGGTTGCTGCACTGGCCGCACTCTGCGCCATTGCTCAGGGCAAGCAGGTTGGGCTGATGGCGCCGACGGAGCTGCTGGCTGAACAGCATGCCAATAACTTCCGCCAGTGGTTCGAGCCGCTGGGTATTCAGGTGGGTTGGCTGGCTGGTAAGCAAAAAGGCAAAGCACGTCAGGCCCAGCAAGAAGCTATCGCCAGCGGCGAAGTTTCCATGGTCGTCGGCACCCACGCCATATTCCAAGAGCAGGTGCTGTTTTCCTCCCTCGCCTTAGTGATCATTGATGAGCAGCACCGTTTCGGGGTTCATCAACGTCTGGCGCTGTGGGAAAAGGGCAAGCAGCAGGGGTTCCACCCGCATCAGCTGATTATGACCGCCACGCCCATTCCGCGAACTCTGGCGATGACTGCCTATGCTGACCTTGATACTTCAGTCATCGACGAACTGCCGCCGGGCCGAACGCCGGTGACCACGGTCGCCATTCCAGATACTCGCCGCAGCGATATTATTGCGCGGGTGAAAAGTGCCTGTGAGCAGGAAAATCGTCAGGCTTACTGGGTGTGTACGCTGATTGAAGAGTCGGAAATGCTAGAAGCACAGGCCGCGGAAGCGACGTGGGAAGGCTTAAAAGAAGCTTTGCCCGAGCTGAAGATTGGACTGGTTCATGGGCGAATGAAAGCTCAGGAAAAACAAGCGGTCATGCTGGCCTTCAAGCAGGGCGAAGTGCAGTTGCTGGTCGCCACCACGGTTATCGAAGTGGGCGTGGATGTGCCAAATGCCAGCCTGATGATCATTGAGAACCCTGAGCGGCTGGGTCTGGCGCAGCTTCACCAGTTGCGCGGGCGCGTTGGTCGTGGCGCTGTCGCCTCGCACTGTGTGCTGCTGTATAAAACCCCGCTGAGCAAAACGGCGCAGATTCGCCTGCAAGTGCTGCGTGATAGCAACGACGGCTTTGTGATTGCTCAACAAGATTTAGAAATTCGTGGACCGGGTGAGTTACTGGGCACCCGACAGACCGGCAGTGCAGAGTTTAAAGTGGCAGACTTGCTGCGCGATCAGGCGATGATCCCTGAGGTGCAGCGCATTGCCCGTTACCTGCAACAGCAGTTCCCGCAACATGCTCACGCGCTGATTGAACGCTGGCTGCCCGAAAGAGTGCGTTACACCAACGCCTAAGTGAGTTAAGTGCCGTCCTTGGCACTCAATCACATCAAGCCACGCTTGGGAAAACAGGCAGCAGTAAGAACAGTTTGATGATGATCGCGTTCGCGATATCAATAAAGAATGCGCCCACCATTGGCACCACTAGAAACGCCAAGTGCGACGGGCCAAAACGGTTGGTGATCGCCTGCATGTTGGCGATAGCGGTCGGCGTTGCTCCCAGCCCAAAGCCACAGTGCCCCGCCGCCAGTACCGCCGCGTCGTAGTTGCGCCCCATCACCCTGTAAGTCACAAAAATCGCGTACAGCGCCATAGCCAGAGTTTGAACTCCGAGGATTGCCATCATCGGCAGCGCCAATGACGCCATCTCCCACAACTTCAAACTCATCAAGGCCATCGCGAGGAACAGCGAAAGGCTGACGTTGCCCAGCACGGAAACCGCGCGGTCGAAGACGCGATAGAATCCCAACCACGCCAGCAGGTTACTGAGGATAACCCCGACGAACAGCACGCAAACAAAGGTCGGGATTTCGAAGGCCGAGCCTTGCAGCAGCTTGGAAACATGAGTACCCGCCGTCAGGCAGATAGCAATCAGGGCGATGGTTTCCAGCAGAACCATTGAGCTTATCATGCGCCCGACGGCCGGTTTTTCGAAGGCGCTCGGGTCCGCCGCGTCGTCCGGCGTGCCGTTGGGAGTCGAAGAGTGGCTGACAAGATAGCGAGCCACTGGGCCGCCAATGATGCCGCCCAGCACTAAGCCAAAGGTGGCGCAGGCCATGGCCACTTCAGTGGCATTCTCAAAGCCGTATTTCTCTATGAACAGCTTGCTCCACGCGGCCCCCGTTCCATGGCCTCCGGATAGTGTGATAGATCCGGCAAGTAAGCCCATCAGCGGGTCAAGTCCGAGCAGCTTCGCCATGCCAATGCCGATGGCGTTTTGCAGCAGAAGTAATCCCAGCACCACAAAAACCAGCAGGGCCAATGCCTTACCGCCTGCGCGCAGACTTGCAAGGTTGGCATTTAGACCAATGGTGGCGAAAAAGGCCAGCATCAAGGGTTCTTTCAACGACATGTCAAAACTCACTTCCCAATCAAAGAGTTGGTTTGCGAGCAAGAGTAAGAAAGCCACCAGCAAACCGCCCGCTACTGGCTCAGGAATAGTGTACTTTTTAAGGAAAGAGATTGATTGGACGCACTTACGGCCCAAAAGGAGGACTAATGTCGCGGCAACCAGCGTGCCATAGGTATCGAGGTGAATCATTAAAAAGCTCCATGTGTACAAAAATCCATAAATATTATTGAGTTATAAGAACTCCGGATCGCTGTTGTTTTCTTGAGAGGGAATTAGAAGTCAGATAGGCGATTCAGTGCAAGAAAAACAGTGTCAACGTGCGACGCGGCTTAAAGTTTTCACAGAAAAATTTGGCTTCGCAATCGATTGCTTTTGGCAAGATTTTCATGAAAAATGCCCGCTTTGCCGCTTTATGGATGCCAAAACATGAGTACGCAATCTGCCGAGACAGACGCACAGCACGCCGAAATTTCCCGCCCGCAGCACAGTGAACTGATTTATCGCCTTGAGGATCGCCCGCCGCTGCCGCAAACCCTGTTTGCCGCCTGCCAGCACTTATTGGCGATGTTCGTGGCCGTTATCACCCCCGCTCTGCTTATCTGTCAGGCACTGGGCCTGCCCGCGCAGGACACCCAGCACATCATTAGCATGTCGCTGTTTGCCTCTGGCCTCGCATCCATTTTGCAAATCAAAACCTGGGGGCCGGTCGGCTCCGGGCTGCTCTCCATTCAAGGCACCAGTTTTAACTTTGTTGCGCCATTAATCATGGGCGGCATGGCGCTGAAAAACGGCGGAGCCGATGTCCCAACCATGATGGCCGCGCTGTTCGGCACCCTGATGGTGGCGTCCTGCACCGAAATCATTCTTTCCCGCTTCCTGCATCTGGCCCGCCGAGTGATCACCCCGCTGGTCTCGGGCATTGTGGTGATGATTATCGGCCTCTCATTGATTCAAGTTGGCCTGACGTCAATTGGCGGCGGCTACGCGGCGATGAGTGACCACACCTTTGGCGCGCCGAAGAACCTGCTGCTGGCCGCCGTGGTTCTGGTAGTGATTATCCTGCTCAACCGCCAGAAAAACCCTTACCTGCGCGTTGCCTCGCTGGTGATTGCCATGGCCGTAGGCTATATCGCTGCATGGCTGATGGGTATGCTGCCAGCCTCTGCGCCGGCGGCACAGACCAATCTGGTCACCCTGCCAACTCCGCTGTACTACGGGCTGGGCTTCGACTGGAACTTATTGATTCCGTTAATGCTGATTTTCATGGTGACCTCGCTGGAAACCATTGGCGACATTACTGCCACCTCTGACGTCTCCGAGCAGCCGGTCAGCGGCCCGCTATATATGAAGCGCATCAAAGGCGGCGTGTTGGCCAATGGCCTGAACTCAATGCTTTCAGCGGTGTTCAACACCTTCCCTAACTCCTGCTTCGGCCAGAACAACGGCGTGATTCAGTTAACCGGCGTTGCCAGCCGCTATGTCGGATTTGTCGTAGCATTGATGCTGATTGCGCTGGGCCTGTTCCCAGCCGTGGCGGGCTTTGTACAGCATATTCCTGAGCCGGTGCTGGGCGGCGCAACCATCGTGATGTTCGGCACCATCGCGGCATCTGGCGTGCGCATTGTCTCCCGCGAACGCCTGAATCGCCGGGCCATTATGATTATGGCGCTCTCTTTGGCGGTCGGCATGGGCGTTTCCCAGCAGCCGCTGATTTTGCAGTTCGCACCTGACTGGCTGAAAACCCTGCTCTCCTCGGGTATTGCGGCAGGCGGCATTACCGCCATTGTGCTGAATCTGATTTTCCCGCACGAAAAATAATCATCCGCTGTAACCCCTGCAACTGCGGCGAGAGGTCTGGAACCCTCGCCGCATTTTCTTGTCTCTGTCATGCTAACCTATTGAGAAAGGCCACTGTTTACGGCATAAACAAGGTATTCTTTTACTCCTTTCCCGACGGATACGGATTTAGACGATGAAATTTATCGGTAAAGTTTTGCTGACATTAGTCCTGCTGTTGGTGCTGGCGGTTGTGCTGATCTATGTGCTGTTGCAAACGCGCTGGGCAGCGACGCAAGTCAGCCAATGGATCACTGGCAACAGTAACTACCACCTATCAGTCGGAAAAATAGACCACGGCTGGTCAGAACCCGGCCGCATTGTGCTCAATGATGTGACCTTAGGAGCCAAAAACCAGCCCGATGCGCTGAACGCGGCACAGGTAAACCTTGATCTGAGCTGGCGGCAAATCACCGATCCCAAATTCTTCGATCGCATCACGCTTATCAACGGGCGCCTCAATCTCAACCCTTCAGCGCTGAATTTGCCGATTCAGGCCAACACGCTTCAATTGAACAAAATGGCGCTGGTCGGGGATGTGAATGACTGGGAAATTGACGGCCAGAAAGTGAATGCGGGCATCTACCCTTGGCAGCCCAAGGCTGGGCGCGTGCTTGGCGAAAATGCCGAGTTCCAGCTTAGCGCCTCCGCGCTGACCCTCAACGGAATTCCTGCTGAAAACATTCTGGTTCAAGGCCAGATTAACAATAATCAGCTTACCCTCAGCAATTTTGGCGGCGACTTGGCGCGCGGCCAGTTAACCGGTAAAGCCAGTCGCGCTGCGGACGGCAGTTGGACTATCGACAACGTTCGCTTGAGCAATGTCCGTCTGCAAACCGCCGAGCCGCTGTCGGTATTCCTGCAAGACGCGCACAAGTTACCGAAAGTTAGCATTAAGCGTTTTGACCTGATTGATGCTCGCCTGCAAGGGCAAGACTGGGCGTTCAGCGATGTCGACCTGTCTGTTAAAGACGTCAACCTGCAAGACGGCGATTGGCAGAGCGAAGACGGGGAAATCTCACTCAACGCCACTGAGATGATCAATGGCAATCTGCATGTTATCGACCCGTTGGTGAATTTGGACCTTTCGCCGCAGGGCATCGCCATTCGCCAAGTGAGCGGGCGCTGGGAAGGCGGCCTGCTGCGCACTACCGGCAGTTGGACTCGCGCTAACAAGCGTTTGCAGTTGGACGAGCTGACGGTTGCCGCGCTGGAATACACGCTGCCGCAAAACTGGCGTCAGCTTTGGCTGCAAACCCTGCCGTCGTGGCTGTCCGAGGTGTATGTCGGCAAGTTGATGACCAACCGCAATCTGATCATCGATATTTCGCCACAGTTCCCCTTCCAGCTGACCGCGCTCGACGGTTATGGCAGCGATTTACTGCTGGCGCGTAACCACGAATGGGGTATTTGGTCCGGCAAGCTCAACCTGAACGCTAGCGACGCCACCTTTAACAAGGTCGACGTCCGCAGGCCGTCTCTGGCACTGGAAGCCGCAGATAATCAGGTCAAAATCACCGAACTGAGTGCCTTCACCAAAGAAGGTTTGCTGGAAGCTACGGGTAACGTTGACCAACAGCCGCAGCGCAATTTCTCCGTTAACCTGACCGGGCGCGCCGTGCCGTCGAACGTGCTGGAAAACTGGGGATGGCCTCACCTGCCGCTAGAGGGCAATGCTAACTTGCAGCTCAATCTGCAAGGGCAGCTTCCTGCTAATGTCGATTTCAAACCGACGCTCAACGGCAAGCTCCACGCCCTTAGCGCCGACGGTAAGCAAATCGACCAGCAGATGAATCAGGGAATTATTGCAGGCGGAAACTGAGTGGATCCCCGTCACTTGCCTAGGTAAGTGACGGGGATGATTGAGCGCGCCAACGCAGGCGCAACTCGAAGAAAGACGGATATCAGTTGATCTGTGGCTCTAGCGGAGCATCCGGTGAAGCTGGCAGCACAATGTAAGTCCCTTCAAAAATAGCCCCGTTGGCTTCATCGCCTAACAGATTCACTTCCAACTGAACGCGCGCCCTGCGCCCCTTCGCTAAACGGTCGAGATCGCCACTGATAGAGCTTAAGTCGGCGATAGCGCGCGGGCGGCCAGTAACTGGCGCGCTGTAGCGAATATGCGCGTCGGCCAAGACAATGGTTCCGCCTAAATGACGCTCACGCAGTAGCAACCAGATCAATCCCCAGCCGGTCAGGGTCGCCAATGAAAACAGGCTTCCGGCGAACAGCGTATGGTGCGGATTTTGATTCCCCGCTTCCGGCATGGTGGTAACAAAGCGCTGGCCGGTGTACTGGCTGATGCGCACGCCCATTTTCTCACTCAGCGGGATATGGTCGTACCAAGCTTGTTGCAGCTGACCGCACCAGTCGGGGCGGTGCAGGATATCGTCCAGCGTCTCAATCGGTTTGATCATCAAAAAGTGGCGCACCGGCGTGGTTTGCGGCGTGGTTATCTCCCCTTGGTTGACGAAACCCAGTTTGGCAAAGAACGCCTCGGCGTCTTCACGCGCGCTACATACCACGCGTTTCACCCCTTCCTGACGAGCTACGGACTCTAGCGTCATCGCCACCAGCGTCCCCAAGCCTTTGCCTTGCACGTTCGGGTCTACGGCCAGAAAGCGAATCGACGCCTCATTATCCGCATTGATATACAGACGCCCGACGGCCACGGTGTTGCCGTGCTCGTCCACCACCATCTGGTGATGCGCCATGGCGTCGTAGGCATCACGCTCTGAGCCTTCGGGTTGGTGCAGCGGCTTACGCAACATCTCCCAGCGGAAGGAGTAATAAGCCGCCAGCTCTTTTTCGGTTACAGGAACTCTCAAATGATACATAGATAGATTCTCTCCGGCGCGATGCCTTTTAAATCAGACTTGTAGCCAGAAGGTCACGGGTCCGTCATTAACCAGTGCCACTTTCATGTCGGCGGCGAAGCGCCCTGTTTCAGTCGGAATGCCTTTCTCCCTGCATTCCCCGCAGAAGTAGTCATACAGTCTTTCGGCTTCTTGTGGCGCAGCGCCTCGCGAAAAGCCGGGGCGGTTGCCCTTTTGGGTATCGGCCACCAGTGTGAATTGCGAAACCACTAACAGGCTGCCCCCGGCCTGCTGCACGTTGAGGTTCATCTTGCCGTTCTCATCACTGAAGATACGGTATCCGATCACCTTATCGCACAGTTTTTTTGCCTTTTGCTCATCGTCACCTTGCTCGACACCCAGCAAAATCAATAATCCCGGTCCAATCTCACCGCAAACCTCGCCGTCCACCGTCACGCTGGCATTCAGTACGCGTTGAATTAATGCAATCATAAAAATCCTTTCGTGTTACGCAATTAGGGCTCTTTGATATCCAAGGCCGCGCTGTCCGAGGCACGCAGTTTGCGCAGTGACCGGTATTCACCCAGCGTGACGGTGATTTCCGCCCCCAGCAGCACAATGCACCAGCTGACATAGACCCACAGGAACAGAATTGGGATCACCGCCAGCACGCCATAAATCAGCTGATAAGAGGGGAATAGCTGGATATAGAGCGCGAACACCTTCTTGCCCAGCTCAAATAATATGCCAGAGACCAGCGCGCCGATTAACGCGTCTTTTGGCGGCACGCGCACCGTCGGCACCACCTGATAAAGCAGCCAGAAGGAAACCCATGAAATCAGCAGAGGCAGCACGCGCAACACGCGGTCGATAACCGAATGCACGTCCGTGACGTTGCTTAGCCAGTTGAGTGAGAGCAGATAGGAGCTGATCGCCACGCTGGCCACCAGCAGGATGGGGCCGAGGGTCAGCACCATCCAGTAGACGGCAAATGAGAAGACGATCGGACGCTTGTTTTTGCTGTCCCAAATCTTATTCAGCACGCTGTCTACCGAGGCAATCAGCAGCAGCGCGGTGATGATCAGCCCACAGGTGCCGACCGCAGTCATTTTGCTGGAGTTCGCCACAAACTGTTCGAGATAGCGCTGGATAACGTCGCCGGTGGCGGGCATGAAGTTACTAAAGATAAAGGCTTTGAGCTGCTCGCTAATCTCGGAGAAAACCGGGAAAAGGGCGAACAGCGAGAAGACCACAGCGATTAATGGCACCAATGAGAGCAGCGAAACGTAGGCCAGATGGCCCGCCAGTAACGTCAGGCCATCCTTGTCGGCACGCTTAAGCAGCAGGTGTACGAAATGCCCGCCGGCTTTTACTCGACGCCACAATACTCTCATCCATGCTCCGCGGCTGAAAACCAGGTTGGTACGGTTTTTTTGTCTTCCACCAGCACGGCTCTGATACCCACGGACTGGGCAGCCTCGACGTTCTCGAGCACGTCGTCGAAGAACACCGCCTCGCTGGCGTTAACGCCTTCTTTATTCAGCACATATTCGAAAATGCGGGTTTCTGGCTTACGCATCCCTAAGTCTTGCGACAGATAAATGGCATCGGCGTTTTCGGCGATTTCAGGGTAGTGCTTCGGCCAGTAGTCGAGATGCAGGCGGTTGGTGTTAGACAGCACCACCACGCGATGGCCCTGCTGGCGCAGCGTTTTGAACAACTCAATCACCTCTGGGCGCAGGCCAACGAACACCGCGTGCCAGCCAGCACTGAACTGTTCAAAGCTGAGAGCAATGCCCATTTCTTCGCAGAGCGAGGTCGCGAACTCTTCGTCGCTGATTTCGCCGCGTTCGTGCTTCTTGAACACGTCGCCCATTGAAAATCTTTCATTGAGTATCGCCAAAGGCGTACCGCTGAGGTTGCTCCACACCCCAAGCACACGTTTGAAATCAATATCAATAATGACGTTTCCCATATCAAAAATGTACAGCATTGCACGCTCCTGATTTCAAAGATGATGCTTAACTTTAGCGGGAAAAGGGACGTATGAACAGGGAGTGAACCACAGGGTTGCGAGGTAAATTGAGTAAAAAACACAAAAAAAAACAGGGCACCCAAAGGCGCCCTGTTTGATTGAAAACGTCAAGCGAGGAAGAAGATTAACCTTCTTTAGGACCACGCATTGCACGTTTACGATCGTTCTCAGTCAGGTGACGTTTACGGATACGTACAGACTGAGGAGTCACTTCTACCAGTTCGTCATCATCGATGAATTCCAGAGCTTGCTCCAGAGACATTTTGATAGCAGGAACCAAGGTAGTTGCTTCGTCAGTACCGGACGCACGCATGTTGGTCAGCTTCTTACCGGTCAAGCAGTTCACAGTCAGGTCGTTAGAACGTGAGTGAATACCGATGATCTGGCCTTCATACACTTCTGCGCCGTGACCCAGGAACAACTTACCGCGGTCTTGCAGGCTGAACAGTGCGAACGCAACAGCTTTACCCTGACCGTTAGAAATCAGAACGCCGTTCTGGCGCTGACCGATTTCACCCGGACGAACGTCGTCGTAGTGGCTGAAGGTGGAGTACAGCAGGCCAGTACCAGAAGTCATGGTCATGAACTCAGTACGGAAGCCGATCAGGCCACGTGCTGGGATCAGGTAATCCAGACGGATACGACCTTTGCCGTCAGGGATCATGTCCTTAACGTCGCCCTTACGCTCACCCATGGCTTGCATGACTGAACCTTGGTGCTGTTCTTCGATATCCAGCGTTACGTTTTCGAATGGCTCTTGTTTACGACCATCAATCATCTTGTTGATAACTTTTGGACGAGAAACAGCGATTTCGAAACCTTCACGACGCATGTTTTCAATCAGAACTGACAGGTGAAGTTCACCACGGCCAGATACGCGGAACGCATCAGCATCTTCAGTTTCTTCAACACGCAGTGCCACGTTGTGCACCAGTTCTTTGTTCAGACGGTCAAGGATCTGACGTGAAGTCACATACTTACCTTCTTTACCACAGAACGGAGAGGTGTTTACGTTGAAGTACATGGTAACGGTTGGTTCATCAACGCTCAGTGGAGTCAGCGCTTCGACGTTCTGTGGATCACAGATAGTGTCGGAGATGTTCAACTCGCCCAAGCCGGTGATAGCAATGATGTCGCCTGCTTCAGCCAGTTGAGTTTCGATACGCTCCAGACCCATGTGGCCCAGTACTTTACCGACTTTACCGTTACGGGTTTTGCCTTCGCTATCGATGATAGTGACTTGTTGGTTAGGCTTAACCACACCGCGTTTGATACGGCCGATGCCGATAACGCCAACGTAGTTGTTGTAGTCCAGCTGAGAGATTTGCATCTGAAGTGGGCCGTCACGGTCAACTTTAGGTGCTTCAACGTGGTCTACGATTGCCTGGTACAGCGGAGTCATGTCTTCGGCCATGTCAGCATGGTCGGTGCCCGCGATACCCATCAGTGCAGATGCATAGATGATTGGGAAGTCGAGTTGCTCGTCAGTCGCGTCGAGGTTAACGAACAGGTCGAAGACCTGGTCAACAACCCAGTCAGGACGTGCGCCCGGACGGTCAACTTTGTTGATTACCACGATCGGCTTCAGACCATTAGCGAATGCTTTTTTGGTCACGAAACGGGTTTGCGGCATCGGGCCATCCATTGCATCCACAACCAGCAGCACCGAGTCGACCATTGACATCACACGCTCTACCTCACCGCCGAAGTCGGCGTGTCCTGGGGTATCAACGATGTTGATGCGGTAGTCTTTCCAATTAATGGCGGTGTTTTTTGCGAGGATGGTAATCCCACGCTCTTTCTCCAAATCGTTGGAGTCCATTACGCGTTCAGTTGCTTCTACACGCTCTCCGAAAGTACCGGATTGTTGCAGCAACTTGTCGACCAGGGTGGTTTTACCATGGTCAACGTGGGCAATAATGGCGATGTTACGCAAATTTTCGATCACAGCTTTGCCTCAGGCATTAGAAATAGCGCGCTATTGTACACGTATTAAGCGAGGTTCTAAACAAGATCACAATGATCTTATCGAAACAACTCGATGATGGTTACTTTGTGATCCCTTTCACGGTGCAAACGGGCCCTTGCACTCGCTTGGCGCACCAATTTGGTGCTTCAGATCTGGCCATTAGCACCAAAAAGGTGCAAAAACTCCGTTATGGTGCATACTCTAAAGGTGCAAAAGCCCTTTAAAATGGCGTTGTTTGCATTTTCTCAAAGTTGGCACAGATTTCGCTATTACTTTTAAGGGTGAAAAAAGTCTTATCAGAGCTATTCCCCAGTACATTGAAGTTGCCACTCAGGCGGCAACCTAAAATTACGCGGGATAAATAAAAGCTGTTTAGGCCACACGCCAGTTCCACTAGGGTTGTTGTTTACAAATAAATGCCAACTAATTGGTTATTCGTTCCACGACGATAATGAGAAATTCGGGAGAACTAGTATGTCCGCTGAACACGTTTTGACGATGCTGAATGAGCATGAAGTGAAATTCGTAGATTTACGTTTCACTGATACCAAAGGCAAAGAGCAGCACGTCACCATTCCATCTCACCAAGTGAGCGCCGACTTCTTCGAAGAAGGCAAAATGTTTGATGGTTCTTCAATCGGTGGCTGGAAAGGTATTAACGAATCTGACATGGTTCTGATGCCAGATGCCAGCACTGCTGTTCTTGACCCATTCTACGAAGAAACCACGCTGATCATTCGTTGCGACATCCTTGAGCCAACTACGCTGCAAGGTTATGACCGTGACCCACGCTCTACTGCAAAACGTGCAGAAGACTTCCTGCGCTCTTCAGGCATCGCGGACACCGTTCTGTTCGGACCTGAGCCAGAGTTCTTCCTGTTTGACGATGTGCGCTTCGGCAGTAGCATCTCCGGTTCTCACGTTGCTATCGATGATATCGAAGGCGCATGGAACTCCAGCACCAAATACGAAGGCGGCAACAAAGGCCACCGTCCAGCTGTTAAAGGCGGTTACTTCCCAGTTCCTCCGGTTGACTCCTCTCAGGACCTGCGTTCTACCATGTGTTTGACCATGGAAGAAATGGGCCTGGTGGTTGAAGCTCACCACCACGAAGTCGCAACTGCTGGTCAGAACGAAGTGGCAACCCGCTTCAACACCATGACCAAAAAAGCTGACGAAATCCAAATCTACAAATACGTGGTTCACAACGTGGCTCACGCATTTGGCAAAACTGCGACCTTTATGCCAAAACCAATGTTTGGCGATAACGGTTCAGGTATGCACTGCCACATGTCTCTGTCTAAGAACGGTAACAACCTGTTCTCTGGCGACAAATACGGCGGCCTGTCTGAAATGGCACTGTTCTACATCGGCGGTATCATCAAGCACGCTAAAGCGATCAACGCCTACGCTAACCCGACTACCAACTCCTACAAGCGTTTGGTCCCGGGCTACGAAGCGCCAGTTATGCTGGCTTACTCTGCGCGTAACCGTTCTGCGTCTATCCGTATTCCACACGTATCTAGCCCTAAAGCTGTGCGTATCGAAGCTCGCTTCCCAGATCCAGCGGCTAACCCATACCTGGCGTTCGCAGCTCTGCTGATGGCTGGCCTTGATGGCGTTATCAACAAGATCCACCCTGGCGATGCGATGGACAAAAACCTGTACGACTTGCCACCGGAAGAAGAAGCAGAGATTCCAAAAGTTGCAGGTTCTCTGGAAGAAGCCCTGAACGCGCTGAACGAAGACCGTGAGTTCCTGACTCGTGGCGGCGTGTTCACTGACGATGCTATCGACGCTTATATCGCTCTGCGTAAAGAAGAGATGGATCGTGTTCGCATGACTCCACACCCAGTTGAGTTCGAACTGTACTACAGCGTTTAATCGCTACTGAGCGCCGGGCAACTGGCGCTCAAGAAACACCCGACTGAAGGCCAGCAGTGTGAAGACCTTCAGCGTCTTAAAATAAGTAAGACATTTTTTTGTTGCCGTGGAAACTTTCAGCCCATCTTCGGATGGGCTTTTTTCTCCACACTCTTTCCTGCTTAACCAATCTGACCCGTGAATCTGCCGGGTAGCCGGATAAAATGCACCAAGACGGTGCGGGAGACAGCGGTATGGCAACTGGCAAGCTGCCTGATTCAGGGCAGATTTTGAATTCTCTAATCAATAGCGTTCTGCTATTGGATGACGAACTGGCTGTGCACTATGCCAACCCTGCCGCACAACAATTGTTGGCGCAAAGCTCCCGGAAACTGTTTGGCACGCCGTTGCCAGAACTGGTGGGCTATTTTTCACTCAATATTGAGTTGATGCGCGAAAACTTACAGGCAGGACAAGGGTTTACAGACAGTGAAGTGACGTTAGTGGTTGATGGTCGGGCACACGTTCTGTCCTTAACGGCGCAGGCTTTGCCAGAAGGTTTTATTCTGGTCGAACTGGCCCCGATGGACAATCAGCGTCGCCTGAGCCAAGAGCAGCTGCAACACGCCCAGCAAGTGGCCGCCCGTGATTTGATTCGCGGATTGGCGCACGAGATTAAAAACCCGCTGGGAGGGTTACGCGGTGCGGCGCAGCTTTTATCACGCGCCCTGCCCGATCCCGCCCTGCTGGAATACACCAAAGTCATTATCGAGCAGGCAGACAGGCTGCGAAATCTGGTGGACCGATTGCTCGGCCCACAGCGCCCGAGTCAGCACGTTACTCAGAGTATCCATCAGGTGGCTGAGCGCGTTTGCCAGCTGGTCTCGATGGAAAAGCCGGACAATGTTGAGCTAATACGTGATTACGATCCGAGCCTGCCCGAGCTGGCGCACGATCCTGATCAAATAGAACAAATTCTGCTGAACATTACCCGCAACGCCTTGCAGGCTCTGGGTGAGGAAGGCGGAACCATAACATTGCGCACACGCACCGCCTTCCAGATAACCCTGCATGGCGTGCGTTACCGCTTAGCCGCCCGTATCGATATCGAAGATACCGGTCCCGGCGTGCCGGCGCATTTGCAGGATACACTTTTTTACCCAATGGTCAGTGGCCGCGAAGGGGGAACAGGACTGGGCCTGTCTATCGCGCGCAGTTTGATTGACCAGCATTCGGGTAAAGTTGAATTTAACAGTTGGCCAGGACATACCGAATTCTCGGTTTACCTGCCTATTCGCCAGTGAGGTTCTTATGCAACGAGGGATAGTTTGGATCGTCGATGACGATAGCTCCATCCGCTGGGTTCTTGAACGAGCGCTCACTGGAGCGGGCTTAAGTTGTACCGCTTTTGACAGCGGCAATGATGTGCTTGAAGCCATCGCAACTCAAACCCCTGACGTGTTGTTGTCCGATATTCGCATGCCCGGCATGGACGGTTTAGCGCTGTTAAAACAGATTAAACAGCGCCACCCGATGCTTCCGGTCATCATAATGACTGCGCATTCTGATTTGGATGCGGCGGTCAGCGCATATCAACAGGGAGCCTTCGACTACCTGCCAAAACCTTTTGATATTGATGAAGCCGTGGCTCTGGTCGAGCGCGCTATCAGCCACTATCAAGAGCAGCAGCAGCCACCGCGCAGCCAGCCTGCCAGCGGCCCCACTGCAGATATCATTGGCGAAGCCCCTGCCATGCAGGACGTGTTTCGCATCATTGGTCGCCTTTCACGCTCCTCAATTAGCGTGCTGATCAACGGTGAGTCCGGGACGGGTAAAGAGTTGGTGGCGCACGCGTTGCATCGCCACAGCCCGCGCGCCAAAGCGCCGTTTATCGCACTGAATATGGCAGCTATTCCGAAAGACCTGATTGAGTCCGAACTGTTCGGCCATGAAAAAGGCGCATTTACCGGCGCCAACACCATTCGTCAGGGGCGTTTTGAGCAAGCCGACAACGGCACGCTGTTCCTCGATGAAATCGGTGACATGCCGCTCGATGTGCAAACACGCCTGCTGCGCGTATTGGCCGACGGCCAGTTTTACCGCGTGGGTGGCTATGCGCCGGTTAAGGTCGATGTGCGCATTATTGCCGCGACGCACCAAAATCTGGAGCTGCGCGTGCAGGAAGGCAAATTCCGTGAAGACCTGTTCCACCGTCTGAACGTGATCCGCGTCCACCTTCCGCCACTGCGCGAGCGCCGTGAGGACATCCCGCGTCTGGCGCGCTACTTCCTGCAAGTGGCAGCCAAAGAGCTGGGTGTGGAAGCGAAAAACCTCCACCCTGAAACCGAAACTGCGCTGACTCGCCTGCCTTGGCCGGGGAACGTCCGCCAGTTGGAGAACACCTGCCGCTGGTTGACCGTGATGGCCGCCGGGCAAGAAGTGTTGATTCAGGACCTGCCGAGCGAACTGTTTGAAAGCTCTGCGCCGGAGTCCAGCGGGCAAAGCCTGCCGGACAGCTGGGCAACGCTGCTGGCCCAGTGGGCGGACCGCGCGCTGCGTTCCGGTCATCAAAACCTGCTTTCGGAAGCTCAACCTGAAATGGAGCGCACTCTGCTGACCACCGCGCTGCGCCACACTCAGGGCCATAAGCAGGAAGCCGCACGGCTGCTGGGCTGGGGGCGTAACACCCTGACCCGCAAGCTAAAAGAGTTGGGAATGGAGTAAAGCGGGCCGCAATAACCCCTTGCTCGCAGACAAAAACAGCCGCATTAGCGGCTGTTTTTATTTCGGCGAAACACAGGTCAAATCACGCGAGAGAACTGCTGCTGGCGCACCTGTTTGCGCAAATAAATATCAAAACACATGCAGATATTGCGGATCAGCAATCGCCCGCGCGGCGTCACCTGAATGCCGGTTGGGCTGATGTCCACCAGCCCGTCTTTGGCTAATGGCTGAAGCAGCTTCAGATCCTCGGCAAAGTAGCTTGAGAAATCAATGCCATAACGCTGTTCGATTGGCTCGAAATCCAGCGCGAAGTGGCAAATCAGCGACTTAATCACCTCGCGGCGCAGGCAGTCATCATCCGTCATCTCTAAGCCGCGCCACAGCGCGTGGCCGTCTGTCGCGACGCGATGATAATAGGTTTTTAAGTCTTTCTCGTTTTGGGCATAGGTGTCGCCCAACATGCTGATGGCCGACACGCCAAGGCCCAACAGGTCGCTGTCGCCCTGAGTGGTGTAACCCTGAAAATTGCGGTGCAGCTTGCCTTGCTGCTGGGCGATGGCCAGCTCGTCGTCCGGGCGCGCAAAGTGGTCCATGCCGATGAAGCGATAACCCGAGTCAGTCAGCGACGAGATGGTTTCTTGCAGAATGCGCAGTTTCTCTTCGGCACCCGGTAAATCCTCATCTTTGATTTTGCGCTGGGCGGCAAACAGCTTGGGCATATGGGCGTAGTTAAACACACTGAGACGGTCCGGGCTAAGTTCCGCCACGCGCTGCAAGGTGTAGGCAAAGCTCTCCGCCGTCTGCTTCGGCAAACCGTAAATCAGGTCGATATTGGTCGAGTTGAACCCCAGCGCCTTCGCCCGCGCAATCAGGGCGAAAATAAAGTCTTCGTCTTGTTCGCGATTGACCAGCCGCTGAACCTCTTTATTGAAATCCTGTACGCCCATGCTCAGGCGATTAAAGCCTTCGGCGCGCAGGTGGTCGAGCACATCCAGCTCGATTTCACGCGGATCCAGCTCCAGCGACATCTCTGCGTCCGGCAAGAAGTCGAAATGCCCCCGCAGAAGGCCCATCAAACGGCTTATCTGCGCTTTATCCAGGTAAGTGGGCGTACCCCCGCCCCAATGCAGCTGACTCACCTGACGGCCTTTAAACAGCGCGGAGCGTTGGCGAATCTCTTGCTCTAAGACATTGAGGTACTCTTCTGCCTTATGCTGCTGGCGAGTGACCAGCTTGTTGCAGCCGCAGAAGTAGCAGAGCTTGTGGCAAAACGGGATGTGAACGTACAGGGAGAGTGAGCGATCGGGGTAGCGCAGGGCGGCGCGACGAAAAGCAGCGTCGTCGTAGGTTTCGCTGAATTCGAGAGCCGTGGGATAAGAGGTATAGCGCGGGCCGGAATAGTTATATTTTTGGATCAGGGCCAAATCCCACTCGGCGGTGGGTTGCGATTGAGAAGCTGATGACGCAGCGCTGGTTGAGTTCATGATGCTCACTCCTTGCGACGTCTGCTCCTCGTAGAACGCATAATGGGCAGGGGTTTAGCCTGCCGCATTGCGCTCGCATGACGCAAACGTGCTTTGGTTTTCGATAACCGCCGTAGTTTAACGAATAACCAAAGCATATGACATGCAAAGAGTAAGGCTATTGCCGTTGGGATGACCCAGCGCAATTTTTAGAAACCGTCTTTCGGATTCCCGCGCTTAAGCAGCTGCATCATGTCTTCTTTTTTCTCTTCTTCTTCGTCAACTTCGTCGTCTTCGTCGCCAAGTTCAATACCCAGCAATTCCATCAACACGTCGATACGGTCAAGAGTCTGATCAACATAAGACTGATCTTCTGCGCTCAGGGTTTCGCCATCGTCCAGCTTATCCAGCAGGCTATCAAGGCGCGGATCGTTCTCCAGCAGCGTCAGCTCTTCTTCTGGCGGCAACTGAGGTTTAGCTTCGGCCTGAGGTTTGGAGGCTTTCTTGGCTTTCGTCGCGTTGTTGAAAACAGTTTCAACCACCAGCGGCACGGCTTTCTTGCTGCCAATGCGCGGATCGGCTTTCTTGCCACCTGCTGCATTCTGCTCTTTGGCGGCGTCTGGGTTAGCGCGTGAACCAGCTTTACGGCCACGGCGTTTGTTATCACGCTTGCGTTGGCGCGCTTCGATATCGAGTTCAACGCGATTTTTTTTCTTCTTAGGTTTTGCTGTCGCGGTATTGGCGCTCGGCGCTTTCGCTGGCTGTTTCATGGTATCTGCTCTTAGGTGTGTTCAATTAGTATAGATTTGCGGCGGAATCTAGCAGAAAGCGAACAAAGAAAAAAGGCAGCAAGTAAGCCTTGCTGCCTTTTTATCTCCTTCCGTAGAAGGTTATTCTTACATTACGTTCCATGTTTGGTCACAACGTCCCAGTTTTTCCCTTACCTTTCAAAGCTTCCAGCTTGGTTCATCCATGATTGCGATGCAATTCCTCTGATCCGTGAAGGCTGATTCATCCGTGCTTCCGTTCTTTCCTTCATCGCGTAAGAATTACTTTACCCCAATCAGCTTAAGGCTCAAGATACGCAGCATATGAAGGAGGTGTGATTTCTAGCGGGTTTTGATATCTCACTGAATTTAAATACTTTTAAACATCACGGCGCGAAATAAAGCGTGATAGCCCGCATTTTGAATGGCAAATGTCTTACATCGTGAAGGAATTTTTTCCGCACCTTCATTCTTATGACCCCTTCTCATCATCATTCGGATCACAAAAACAGAAACGCATCCCGCCCCTGTTGCAGCTATAATCGCCAGCCAGATACCTAAGCATTTCGGAGAAGCACGTTTTGACCAGCCAAACTTACAACTATCATATGACCCATTTCGTCATGAGCGCCCCGGACATCCGGCATCTGCCAAGTGATGAAGGCATTGAAGTCGCATTTGCTGGTCGTTCAAACGCCGGCAAATCCAGTGCGCTTAATACCCTCACCCAGCAAAAGGCGCTGGCGCGTATCAGTAAAACGCCGGGGCGTACTCAGCTGATTAACCTGTTTGAAGTTGAGCCGGGCATTCGTCTGGTCGACTTGCCGGGCTACGGCTACGCGCAGGTTCCGGAAGAGATGAAGATCAAGTGGCAGCGCTCTTTGGGTGAATACCTGCAGATGCGTAACTCGCTGAAAGGTCTGATCGTGCTGATGGATATTCGTCACCCGCTGAAAGACCTCGACCGTCAAATGATTGAGTGGGCTGTCGCCGTGGGCACGCCAGTTATGCTGCTGCTGACCAAAGCCGACAAGCTGGCTTCCGGCGCGCGTCAGGCTCAGGTCAAAATGGTGCGCGAGGCCGTTAAAGAGTATATGGGCGATATTCAGGTCGAAGCTTTCTCTTCATTGAAGAAGCAGGGCGTCGATAAGCTGAGTCAAAAGCTGGACACTTGGTTTAGCGAGCTGCCGCCTGAAGTGCTGGAAGATGCCTTGTCTGGCGAGTAATGCTGATTTAGAGATTTGCTAGAGATAGCGAAGAGTAAAGGGTGGCCTGAGGGTCGCCCTTTTTTGTGGCTAAAAGCCGCGAAAAGGTGGAAAAAGTTGGCAAAAGCACAATAAAAAACGCCCCAGACATAAATGCCTGGGGCGGCTAAAATATTCAGCCAAATCCGATTACGTGAAGTAAAAGGTCTGAAAGATAGAACATCTTACCTCTGTACCCTACGAGCGAGACTTTACCCTATTTCTGAAAAAGGAAAAAGACTTTTTTGTAGTTTACTTACACAAAAATTGTATTTTATGCGATCACCCTCATGAAATGATCGCACTATTATGTAGCTTAATTACAGAATCAGATCAAAACTTGCACTATTAGTGTGCTTCGTCCCAATTCTTACCTACGCCCACTTCAACTTTCAGCGGCACGGCCAGCTCCATACTTCCTTCCATCAGACTGCGGACTTTCTCGCTCACAGCCGCGACATCGTCGTTATGCACTTCAAACACCAGTTCATCGTGAACCTGCATGATAATGCGCGCCCGTGGGGCATCGGGTTGCAGTAGCCAATCCGCGACTTTAATCATCGCGCGCTTAATGATGTCGGCGGCAGTCCCCTGCATCGGGGCGTTGATCGCGGCGCGCTCGGCACCTTTGCGACGCATGGCGTTGCTGGATTTGATATCTGGCAGATACAGGCGGCGACCATCGAGGGTTTCAACATAGCCCTTTTCAGAAGCCTGAGTGCGCGTGCGCTCCATGTACTCCAGCACGCCCGGATAGCGTTCGAAGTACAAATCCATATAACGCTGGGACTCTTTACGCGGAATATTCAGCTGACGAGACAGACCAAACGCGCTCATACCGTAAATCAGACCAAAGTTAATCGCCTTCGCGCTGCGGCGCTGCTCGCCGGTGACGCTATCCAGCGGCGTGCCAAACACTTCTGCCGCCGTGGCTTTATGGATATCTTTGCCTTCGGCGAAAGCTTTCAGTAAGCCTTCATCCTTAGACAAATGGGCCATGATGCGCAGCTCGATTTGCGAGTAGTCCGCCGCCACGATGCAGTGGTCCTTCGGCGCGATAAACGCCTGACGAATACGACGCCCTTCTTCATTACGCACCGGAATGTTTTGCAGGTTAGGGTCGCTGGAAGACAAGCGCCCGGTGGCCGTCACCGCCTGATGGTAGGAGGTGTGTACGCGGCCCGACTGCGGGTTAATCATCAGCGGCAGCTTGTCGGTGTAGGTCGATTTAAGCTTGGCTAAGCCGCGATATTCCAGAATGACTTTCGGCAGCGGGTAGTCCAGCGCCAGTTCCGCCAGCACCTCTTCATTGGTCGAAGGTGCACCGCCCGGCGTTTTTTTCAGGATTGGCAGTTTCTGTTTTTCATACAAAATGGCCTGCAACTGCTTGGTGGAAGAGAGGTTAAATGGCTCTTCCGCCAGTTCGTGAGCTTTGGTTTCCAGCTCGGCCAGGCGAATGGTCAGCTCTTTGGAGTGAGCCGCCAGAATATTTTGGTCAATCAGCACGCCCGTGCGCTCAATGTGCGACAACACCGGCACCAGTGGCATTTCAATCTCATTGAATACCGTGGTGAGCGTGGCGCTTTCTTCAATTTTTGGCCATAAAGCCTGATGCAGTTGCAGCGTGACATCAGCATCTTCAGCCGCATAAGGCGAAGCCTGCTCAAGAGCAATCTGGTTGAAGGTCAGCTGGTTCTTACCTTTACCGGCAATCTCTTCGAAGCTCACCGTCTTATGGCCCAAGTAGCGATCGGCAAGGCTATCCATGTCATGGCGGCCGGAAACGCTGTCCAGCACGTAGGATTCGAGCATGGTGTCGAAAGCGATGCCTTTCAGCTCAATGTCATAACGCAACAGAACGCCGCGATCGAACTTCAGGTTCTGACCCACTTTCAGCTGCTTTTCATCTTCAAGCAGAGGCTTGAGCTGGGCGAGCACTTCACTGCGGTCGAGCTGGGCTGGTGAGTCAAGGTAGTCGTGAGCCACTGGCAGGTAAGCAGCCTTGCCCGGCGCGACGGCGAATGACAGGCCAATCAGGTTGGCAGTCAGGGTATCCAGACCGTCAGTTTCCGTATCAAAAGCAAAGACGTCAGAAGCTTTGAGATAGCCAATCCATTCATCCAACGTCTCTTGGTCCAGAATGGTGACATAGCCCTCTTGAGACAGCTGGGCGCGCTCCACTGGCTCGCCGACGGCAATCTCAATCTCTTCTCCGCCCTTCTTCTTGCTGGCCGCAGGTTTGGCCGCGCCTTTCTTGCCAGACAGCCACGTGCCGGCTTCAACATCCGCTAACCAACGTTTGAACTCATAACGGGCGAACAGGCTTTGCAGCTCGGTGGCGTCAGGCTCGGCGACAGTCAGCTCGCCGCAGGTGATGTCCAGCTCAACGTCGGTTTTGATGGTCGCCAGCTGGTAAGAGAGGTAAGCCACCTCTTTGTTCTCACCCAGCTTAGCACCCATGGTTTTAGCACCACGGAAGCTCAGGGTGGCGATTTTATCGAGATCGGCATACAGCGCATCAAGGCCGCCAATCCCCTGTAACAGTGCCTGCGCGGTCTTCTCACCCACGCCCGGAACGCCGGGAATGTTGTCGGAAGAGTCGCCCATCAGCGCGAGGAAATCGATGATCAGCTCAGGTGGAACGCCATATTTCTCAACCACTTCATCCGGGCCAAGAATTGCGTTATTCATGGTGTTGATAAGGGTCACGCCCGGCGTCACCAGCTGTGCCATGTCTTTATCGCCGGTACTGATAAGCACGGCGTGGCCAGCCTTCTCGGCTTCCAAAGCGAGTGTGCCGATAACGTCATCAGCCTCAACCCCAGAGACAACCAGCAGCGGCAGGCCCATGGCTTTCACCATCTGGTGCAGTGGCTCGATTTGGGCACGCAGGTCGTCCGGCATTGGCGGACGGTGCGATTTATATTGATCGAAAAGTTCGTCACGGAAGGTTTTGCCTTTCGCATCAAAAACGACGGCAACGTGGCTCGGAGTGTATTGCAGCAGCAGACTGCGCAGCATGTTCAGCACGCCGTACATCGCACCGGTTGGCTCCCCGGCCGAGTTGGTCAGCGGAGGGAAGGCGTGGTAGGCGCGGTAAAGGTAAGACGAACCGTCTACCAGGATAAGTGGGTTTTCTGCTATCTGGGCCATAACTCTTCTTTATTCGTGATCTGACATGCTCTAAGGATGCCATAGCTGAGGATAAAGGCGAACCTTGAGAGATAAATTGATAACAAACTTGCGAGGGATCTCGCGGGATCACCCTGTGGATAACTTTGTGAGTAAAATTAATATCAGGGAAATTATTATGAATTCGAGTAAGAGGGGATTAATTTTTAGCTACGTGTTTCATGCAGTTAAACCATTTTCTAGCAAAAATAGTTGTCATGGAAGTTTAACGGTTAATGTGGATATTATAATTAGACGTTATTAATATGCTGCGGTTTTATATTTGCCCGGCGGCTAATTTAATTGGCTAAGGCGGGGTAAAAGAAATGCCAGCTTAACGCTGGCATTTCAATTTAGGAATTACTTCTGAGTCGCTAAGAAGTTAACAACATCAGAGAATTGCTTGGTGTAGATATCCATGGTGGTGGTATCCAGGCCATCATTTTTGACCATGTATTTACCATTCACGAATACAGATGGCACACCCTGTAGATTCAAGTCTTGAGCGGCTTTCTCTTGCTGTACAACCAGAGATTTAACCACGAAGCTGTTCAGCGCCGCGTCATAATCTTCGCCTTTCACACCCGCCTGAATAAAGACTTTGCGAATATCATCAACGTTTTGAACTGTCTGCTGTTTTTGCACCGCTTCAAACATCAGTGGGCTAACTTTATCTTCCACGCCCAGTGCAATAGCGACTGCCCAAGCTTGGGTTAGCTGTTTGCCTAATGGGCCAAGGAATTCAGCGTGATATTTAGCGTATTTAACGCCTTGTGGCAGGTTCTTACGGATATTGTCAGATACATGCCAAACTTGCTCGAACTGATAGCAGTGCGGGCAATAGAATGAGAAGAACTCAAGAACCTGAGGCTCACCGGCCGCTGGCTTATCCAGCGTAGTGAACTGTGTACCATTAGAAAATTGGGCAGCTGATGCGCTGAAGGCCATAACCATACCAATCAGTGCCAGGAATATCTTTTTCATATCAAACCTATCTCCATTTAATTAAATATTTAGCGTTTATTCACGACTCAGTACATTGGCATCAGCTGTAAAGGCGGCGCCTGTAATTTCTTAATCTGCTCGTTAAATACGGCAGACTGATTAAACCAAAAGTCTTCATCCTTCATCCAAGGGAAGCTTTTTGGAAAAGCAGGATCTTCCCAACGGCGCGCGACCCATGCGAGATAATAGACCATTCTCATCGCCCGCAGAGGTTCAATCAGCGCTAACTGGCTGGCGTCGAAGTCAGCAAACTCACTGTAGGCCTCAAGCAGGATATCCAGTTGCAGCCGCTGCTCGCTTTGATCGCCGTGCAGTAACATCCACAAATCCTGCACCGCCGGGCCGTTTCTCGCATCATCTAAATCGACAAAAATCAGGCCATCGCGCCACAGGATATTTCCTGGATGACAATCACCATGCAGACGCAGAGGCGTCCAATCCTGATGCCAATACTCGCCGATGGTGGCGATCAGGCTATCAGTCGTTGCAAGGAATGCCGCGCGCTGGCGCGAAGGAATTAAAGACGAGTTTTCGAGAATAATGCGCGGTTGCGTCAGGTATTCATCCAGCCCGATGGTGGGTCTGGAGGCAAACAGGCTTTCACTGCCCACTTGATGTATACGCCCAAGAAAACGCCCAACCCATTCTAATTGGTCGAGATTATCGATTTCATATTGGCGGCCGCCAACGCTTGGAAATACCGTAAACAGGAAACCTTGGTAGGAATGGAGAGTGGTTCCCTGAATATTTAGCGGCGCAACAGCAGGGATTTCCGCATCAAGCATATCTTGTGAGAAAGCGTGTTCCTCAAGAATTTGCTCTTCACTCCAGCGTTTCGGCCGATAAAACTTCACCACATAACGTTGTCGGTCTTCACCAATAAATTGATAGACGCGGTTTTCATAACTGTTTAATGCGGTGAGGCCAGATTCTGCAATTAACCCGACGCTTTCTAACGCATCGAGGATCAGATCTGGCGACAAGGCCTGGAAATTGAAAGCGGAATTGTTCATAACTTCATTCAGTTAGGCCATACGGAAAAATGACGATGTTAAATAGTATCATCGATTTTTGGCGAGTCGCATGAAGTTCACATAAGTTTACATCAATCCTTAATAATTCCACGTGCACGTAAAATGGCGGTTTTGAAATCATCCTCATAATCTTTCTCGAGGCCCGGAATTTCAGCCGTGCTCTCGCTACCGCGCATTTTGAGGTGATAAATCAACATATCATCGCTCAACTCAGCCAGCGGCCCCTGATATCCACACTCAGTAGCGAGCTTCTGCAAGAATTGCAGCAAATTCATATCAGAATCATTCTTCCATGCTGGATGGAGCAGCTCGATAAGCTCGTTTAGGCGATGCTCTTTCATAATAATGTCCTTTTATTTGCAGTAGTCCCACAAAATATCAGGCTTATTTCCTCAGGGGAAGGGAGAGTTAAAACAGCCGATTAAAACCTGATTCATCACAATGTTTGGCGTTACAATCGCAGCAAAGAGAGTCTAGAAGGGTGAAAAGAATGGGCACGGACGATATCACTGGGGTCATTTTAGCAGGCGGGCGCTCGACGCGTATGGGGCAGGACAAAGGTGTAATTTCAGCCGCTGGTAAGATGCTTTTCGAACATATCGCCGACCGGTTGCGCCCGATGGTGGGTGAAATCCTTATTAATTCGAACCAGAACGCCTCGATTTATGGCCAGCACTTCAACGTGGTGCCTGATATCACGCAGGATTATGCCGGGCCGCTCGCCGGAATGCTGGCGGGCTTAAAAGCGATAAAGACTGAATGGGCGCTGTTCGTCCCCTGCGATGTTCCCTCCTTCCCACTGGATTTGGCTAAGCAGTTTGTGGCACATAGCTCCCAACACTCTGCCGTCTATGCTCGAGATGCTTTAAGAGATCACCCAACGCTGTGCCTGCTGAATAAAAATATCGTTCCTGCGCTGGAAAGCTATCTAGCTCAAGGAGAAAGGAAAGTGATGTTTTTCCTCAAGCAGATCAATGCACTACCTGTAGAATTTAATGATCCACAGGCTTTCGCCAATCTAAACACTCCAGCAGATGTCGCTCTGTGGGAAAAGACATTAGGCCAGCCATCATGAATCCGAGATCTCTCCCGTTACTTGGCATCGTGGCCTACAGCGGCACGGGTAAAACCACCCTTCTCAAGCAACTCATTCCTTATTTAAAGGCCAAAGGTGTGCGAGTCGGGCTTATCAAACATACCCATCACGACGTTGATGTTGATACTCCCGGCAAAGATAGCTTTGAGCTAAGAAAGGCTGGAGCACATCAAACCATGGTTGCCAGCAGCCAACGCTGGGCGCTAATGACAGAAACACCAGAGGCTGAGTTTCTCGATCTTCACTATCTTGCCAGCCGTTTCGACAGCAATTCATTAGATATGATTTTGGTTGAAGGCTTTAAGCATGAGCAGATAGATAAAATCGTCTTGTACCGACAGGGCGTTGCTAAAGCATTTGAAGGGTTGATAGATGCCAACGTCATCGCGGTTTGCAGCGATATTTCGCTCGAGCATGATCTTCCATCATTAGATATCAATGATATAGAAGCAGTCGGCCAGTTTGTGATCCAGTGGCTTAACAACAGCGCGGGTTGATCCATAAGCCATAACGCAAGAAGCCCCCTTGCTCTGCCGAGCGAGGGGGCTTTTTTGTTTAGCTCTTTGCCGTTTTCCACATAGCAAAAAACCCCAGCCTTTCGACTGAGGTTTCTTACTTTATTTGATGCCTGGCAGGTGATGAACCACTTCGTGCTTCACCCTGCGGGCCGTTGCTGCGCAACGTGCAAAAGCCAACGCCTTTTGTCCTACTCTCTTCCCGAGCAGGCAACCGCCGGAAAGCAAAAAAGCAAAAGCCCCGTACTTGCGTACGGGGCCTTGGCTTTTATTTGATGCCTGGCAGTTCCCTACTCTCGCATGGGGAGACCCCACACTACCATCGGCGCTACGGCGTT
>Ga0153931_100019_pt1 | contig 140725 bp, 125 predicted proteins | sample TSNJ015MetaG_FD_104730 | JGI IMG/M metagenome (GOLD analysis project Ga0153931, IMG submission 104730) | Attine ant fungus gardens microbial communities from New Jersey, USA - TSNJ015 MetaG | ecosystem: Host-associated > Fungi > Mycelium > Unclassified | place: USA: New Jersey, Wharton State... | reverse complement strand
TTCAAGCCTGCGTTCGGCCAGCGTGGTTGACGGGGCCTGTCAGATCAAAGTCAAAAGCAAGATCAAGAGCAGAGCACGGCGGCCTGGTAGCCGACCTGAGTGGTTGAAGCAAAAGCGGATCAACAGCACAGCGACGCGCTTCTATCTGATGCACTGCGATCCAAATGTGGGAGCGGGCTTGCTCGCGAAGGCGGTGTGTCAGCTACACATGAGCTGACTGACCCAACGCCTTCGCGAGCAAGCCCGCTCCCACAGTTTGACCGAGTTCAGCCGCCACCACCGCACTGCTTGGCTTTTCTGTGGGAGCTGGCTTGCCTGCGATGCAGACACCTCGATCTATCTGACGCTATCGCGCCAACCCTTGATGGGTATTGCCAGCGATAACTCAGGCCTTGGCCGCCATCGCGGTGACTTCCACGCGCATGCCTTCAACGGCCAGTGCGGCCACACCTACGGCGGCGCGAACCGGCCACGGCTTGGCGAAAAAGCGTTTGTAGACCTCATTGAACGCGGCGCGATCAGCCATGTCGGTGAGGTAGATGGTCAGGTGCATCACTCGGTCCATGGAACTGCCGGCTTTTTCCAGCGCGACTTTCAGCGCTTGCAGGGTGCATTCGCTTTGCTGGGTGACGTCGCCGAGTTCGAGGCTGCCATCGGCGCGGGTCGGGATCTGGGTGGAGACCAGGATGCCGTTGAAGCCGACGACGTCGGAGGAAATCGAGTCGGCATCCGGATCGGGGGTGTAGCTCAGGTCGTGGTTGGCCATGGGCGCCTCTGGTTGGCTGTAGCAAAAGGCGCACATGGTCCCCGAAAATCACGGCAGGGGCAAACCGAGGGTTACGCCCAGCGGCGGAACAGCACGCTGGCATTCACGCCACCAAAACCGAAGCCATTGGACAGCGCATATTCAATCGGCATGTGCCGCGCTTCACCGCGCACCATGTCCAGGCCGTCGGCCAGCGAGTCTGGGTTGTCCAGGTTCAGCGTTACCGGGGCGACCTGGTCGCGCAGGGCAAGCACGCTGAAGATCGCTTCGATGCCGCCTGCTGCGCCCAATAAGTGGCCGGTGGCAGATTTGGTTGAGCTGATGGCCGGGCCGCCCTCGGCGCCGAACACGGTCTTGATGGCTGCCAGTTCGCCTTTGTCACCCACCGGCGTCGAGGTTGCATGGGCGTTCAAGTACTGCACCTGGGCCGCCTCGATGCCTGCCTGACGCAGTGCCTGAGTCATCGCCCGCCGCGCGCCATCACCGTCTTCCGGCCCGGCCGTCATGTGGTAGGCATCGGCACTGGTGCCATAACCCACCAGTTCGGCGATGGGCTGCGCGCCGCGTGCCAGGGCATGCTCCAGTTCTTCAATGACCAGGATGCCGGCCCCTTCGCCCATCACGAAGCCGTCACGTGCCTGATCGAAAGGCCGCGACGCCCGTTCTGGCGTGTCATTGAAGTCGCTGGATAACGCCCGCGCCGCTGCAAACCCGGCCAGGCTGACCCGGTGAATCGCCGCTTCCGCACCGCCACACACCGCCACATCGATTTCCCCGGCACGGATCATCCGCGCCGCGTCCCCAATCGCTTGCACACCGGCTGCGCAGGCGGTTACGGGCGCGCCCAGCGGGCCTTTCAAGCCATAGTTGATCGACACATGCCCGGCCGCCATGTTGCTCAGAAAGGACGGAATGGTGAAGGGCGACAAGCGTCGCGGGCCTTTGCTGTCGGTGGTGCGCACGGCATCGGCAATCGCCGGAAAACCGCCGACGCCAGAGGCAATGATGGTCGCCGTGCGTTCCTGTGCCTGCGGCGTTTGAGGCGCCCAGCCGGCTTGCTTGAGGGCTTCATCGGCTGCCGCCAGGGCGAACAGGATAAAGCGGTCCATCTTGCGCTGTTCCTTGGCGGCCAGCAGCCGATCAGGGTCAAACCCGGCCTCAGGGTCTTGCAGCACGCTTTGCACCTGGCCACCGATGCTGATGGCGAGGTCACCGATCAATTCCTCAGGCAGACGGCGTATGCCCGACTGCCCGTTCAACAGGCGTTGCCAGGTGGATTCCACGCTGGCGCCCAGCGGCGTCAGTGCGCCCATGCCTGTCACGACGATACGTTTACTCATGATCAATTGACTCCGGTTGCGTTGAGGGTACAGACCCTATGGACGTCACTATCATGATGAAAGTAACATGGCGTCACACAACTTTGTACCGGCACCTGGGAACCCTTATGCAACGCAAGTCTCTTGTCAGCGACGAATGCCCGATCGCCCGCAGCCTTGAACGGATAGGGGAGTGGTGGAGCATGTTGATCATGCGCGACGCATTGCATGGCTTGCGCCGCTTCGATGAGTTTTCACGCAGCCTGGGCATCGCGCCGAACATGTTGACGCGCCGCTTGAATGGCCTGGTGGACGCCGGGATGCTTGAGCGCCGCGCCTACAGCGAGCGGCCGCCACGGTATGAATACGTGCCGACGGCCAAGGGCGAGGATTTGCGCATGGTGCTGATGGCACTGGTGGCGTGGGGCAATCGGCATTTTGCCGAAGAGGGCACCAGTGTCGAGGTGGTTGAGCGCGAGACGGGCCAGCCGGTGCAACCGATGATGGTCACGGCCCAAGGCACACTCGTGCCGTTGGATGCGTGCGTGGTGCAGGCCGGTCCAGCCGCCAGCGCAGGCATGCGCCAACGGTTGGAGCCTGGGGTGGTTACAGCAGAGTGAACGGGTAGTCGACGATCACCCGCAGCTCGTTCAATTTGCCGTCGCGCTGATCCGCGTTTGACGAAACCATCGCATCGCGCACGCGCAGCGACAGGTTCTTCGCCGGGCCGCTTTGCAGCACGTATTTGGCCTCGACATCCGTCTCGTGGTGGTCGCCATCGGCACCGTAGTCGCCGACGTAGGCGCTGTTGGCCGGCGTGTGCGTGCCGTTGATGTCGGAGCCGTTGACGTAACGGGTCATGAAGCTCAAGCCCGGCACGCCGTAGCCGGCCATGTTCAGGTCATAACGAACGCCCCAGGACTGCTCGCCCGGGCCGTTGAAGTCGCCCCACTGAATCGAGTTGGCCAGGAACACCGAATCGCCGCCTTCACCCGCGCCGTTGTTGCCGGTGCCGATGTAGTCGAACGGCGTGTCGCCGTGCACCTTCTGGAACGACAGCGTCAGCGTGTGGGCCGCCAGGAACGAGTAGGCCGCCGCCACCGAATACGTGGTGTTGTTGATCGCCCCGGCCTTGGCGCTGCCGGTGTCGAGCGTGCGGTACAGGTTGGCGTCCACCGCCAGCGACTGGTCATGGCTCAACGGCAACACGTAGTTGAGGTTGGTGTAGTACTGGCGCCAGATATCTTCCAGCTCACCGGCGTACAGGGTTGCGCTCAGCGATGGCGTAAAGGTGTATTTGCCGCCGACAAAGCTCGCACTGTTGGCCGCGACGTTGGCGTAGGTGGCATAAATATCGTGGTCATGGTTGCTGGTCATGCCGCTGTTGGTGCTGGTGAAATGCCCGGCTTCGAGGTCCAGCCCGGCGATTTCGCTGCTGGTCAGGTCAAAACCGGTGGCGGTCTGCGGCAGAATTCGCGTGCCGCCGGTAGCAAAGACCGGCGCCGTGGGTTGCATGTCACCGAACTTCAGTTGGGTTTTGGAGACCTTGATTTTCACCGCGGCGCCAACCGAGCCATAGCCGTTTTCCGGGTCGCCATGACGGTCGGTTGGCAGGTCACCGGTGCCAGCATCCGCGTGGGTAGCGTCGAGTTTCATCGCGCCATAGGCGTAGGCGTCCACGCCAAAACCAATCGTGCCTTGGGTAAAGCCCGAGGCGTAGTTGAGCATTGCGCCTTGGGTCCAGTCGCGGTTGTCTGCCTTGCCACTTTGGCGGTCGCGGTCGAAATAATAGTTGCGCAACAGGCCCGTGATGCTGCTGCCGTCAATAAAACCCTTGGAATCGGCCTGGTCGGTGACGGACTCGGCAAAGGCCACTTGGCTGACACTCGCGCACACTGCCAGTGTGAGCAGGCTGCACTGTCTAATCATGGGTTTGATCATGGTGTTTACTTCCCCGGAATAAATAACGCGCGCGCAGAAACATCGCAATTTTTAGGACGCATACAGTGTTATGGGCAGATGTTTTCAGGTGAGCGTAGTGACGTTTTTTATTGTGCTCGGCGTGGTTGCCGAAGCCGATTTTTATCATATTTTTCGCGGCCTGCAGCGGCGTGGCGGATTAAACTCGATTAATTAAACTTCACGTCTTTTAATCACCAGCGGGTGTAGCGTTAATAGGGTCTTAGCCGCTCTGCTTCGACAAAAACCTTTGGTTTGCCGCCGCAGGCTCTGCGGCGGATTTTTTAATGCTTAGTTATCTAAAAGTTTATGTACGCCGCCGCCGTTCAGTGGTGGCTATATGATTGCGCTTGATTCAAATTCGCCCATGTAACAAAACTGTTGCACTTGCCCTCTAATAATCCTTCTCCCATGCCAGATCAGGAGACAGGCCATGCAAGTCAATCAGCTTCGTCAGGTTGATAGCACCCCCAACGCGGGCGACAACCCCAACTGGAATAAAGCGGTGTCGAAAGCGCTAGGCAATCAGCCCGACGACAACAGTCTGGGCCCCGATACAAGGCGGCCCCAAGGTGACTTTCGCACTGCGCAGCAGATCATCGACGACAACCCGCTGCTCAAGAATCTCGGCAACCAGAGTGGCGTGAAAGACACATTGCGCGAACGCGTTGGCGACTTTGAGCATGATCCGGACGCCGCTTACCGCGCGAGCCGGGTGCTGGAGCACATCGAAAAACTCGACGAAAACGGCAAGCCTACCGTCAAGCGGCCAGAACTCAATGAGGCCGGCAACGGCAAGGTCGACGGCTTTACCAAAGGCGGTGACGCCCGCCACGGCACCGAAGCCGGGCGCCTGCAGGATTTCGGCAAGTACGGCTGGGAGACCCTCAAAGGCGAGCTGCCGCATAGCCCACCCAGCACGCCGCCCAAGGGCGATGCGCCGTCCAACCATCTGCCGTTGCCGGGTGAAGGCCGGCCGATGGGCGACAACCGCAGTGCCGAGCAAATCATTGAAGACAACCCGTTGCTGAAAAACCTCGGCAACCAGAGCGGGGTCAAGGACGCTCTGCGCGAGCGTGTCGGCGACTTTGAACACGACGCCGACGCGGCCTGGCGTGCCGCGCAGGTGCTCAACTATGTCGAGAACTACGACGAGACCGGCAAGCATATCGACGGCGGCAACGTGGGCAATGGCCGCATCGACGGCTTCACCAAGGATGGCGAAGCACGCCACGGCACGGAAGCGGGGCGCCTACAGGACTTCGGCAAATACGGCTACGACAACCTCAAGGGCCTGGACGGCAACAGCGCGGATGACCAGATCAAGGACTTGAATGCCAAGGCCACCGAGGACGCCGTCAAGGCGGCCGGTGGTGACGCCTCCAAAGTAGGGGCTGACTATTTCGTCACAGGCAACAGCAGCGCCAGCGGTGCGGACAAGACCGCAGCAATCATCCAGCTGTCCACGGGTCTGGCCAACTACAAGGCGGGTGCCGATGCGTTTGCGCACCAGGGGCCGGATGCAGCCAATGAGTGGTCCGGCGACGGCCCCTCACCGGGCCAGCAACGCGAAGATTTTATCAAGGATGTGCAAGGGCGCATCGACACGCTCAGTAAAGACCCGGACGTGCAGCAGTTCCTCAACACCCAGGGCACCGAACAGCTGCAGAAAATGGTCGCCGCCGACCCAGCCTTGAAAGCCGAGATGGAGCGGCGCCTGGACGCTTCATCGAGTTGCGACGCGCTGCAAAGCGCGTTTGCCGCCAAGGGCGCGAGCACCACCGATGCGCTGTCGAGTTTTATCAAGTACCCGGACTTCTATGCCCAGGCCCTGGGCAAACAGCCGGACTACAAGAAAGCCCTGGAAAACGCCCCGCAAGCCATCAAGGACAAGGTCAACGCCGAGTACGCAGAGATCACCTCCGGCAAGCAGATCAACGACTTGATCGCCAGCGGCGTGCCGGCAGACAAGGCGGTGATTCAGTCCGGTGTGAACAAGGCAATCTTTGACGCCGTACTGGACGACAAGACCGTGCAGGCGGGCAGTTCGAGCTTCAACGACGTCGCCGCCAAGCTGGGGCGCGAAGACCTGCTTAAAGGCCAGTCGATTGACGACTTCTACCGCGGCCTGGGCGTTACCGGCGCCAATGACCCGCGCCTTGAGCAAGTGATCAACGACAACATCGCTGCATTCACGCCACCTGGCGAGGCCCCACCGAAAACCGCCGATATCATCAGTGGCATTCGGGCTGTGGACGACGCCATGCGCGGCGGCGCCAAGTTCGACGATGCGATCAAAAAAGTCCAAAGCACCTGGGGCGGCAAGCTGCCGGCCGGGGTCAGCGCGGCGTACAAGGCCGGGGTGATGCATGGCGTGTCCGGCGTGTTGTTGGCAGGCGCCATCGGCACGCGCATCGCCAGCGGCAAGGGCGGCAGCACCGCGCAAACAGTCGGGCAGTCGTTTCAGGCGGCCGGACTGTTCCTTGAAGGTGGCGCCAAGTTTGTCCAGGACCAGTTCGATCGCACCCAGCAGGGCACGTACAAGTTCGACGCGCCCAAGTACGTGAAGGACGTGGAAAACGTCGGCAAGAGCCTGGGCGGCGTGGCGGGTAACGTACTGGGCTTGGTCACCGGGGCCATTTCCGCGAAAAACTCGGCCCAGAGCGGCGACAAGGTCGGCGCCGGGTTCCAGGGCACCTTCGCGGGGCTTAATGGCCTGTCGGCCGTGGCCGGCATGGTGGAGGTCGCCACCTACGTGGTGCCGCGCATAACCACGGTGGCGGCCGGCGTTGCAGAAGCCGCAGGCGTGATTGGCGGCGCGGCCGGCGCCCTGGCGGGTGCCGTAGGCGGCATCGCGGCGGTCGGTGGCTTGATCTACGCGATCATTGCCGACATCAATGCCGACAATGCGCGCAAGAAACAGCAGGAAGAGTGGTACACCGGGCTCAAGGATCAGCTTGATGACTTTGGCGTTACGCCGCCGACATTGGAGGTGATCATTGCGCCCAAAAATGGCTACGTGGACGTGGGTAATCCCAACGCCAACTACTGACCGCGGTCGGCGGCCAGTCGGAACTGGCCGCCGATTGGCTGAGGCTTACTCTTTCACGTCCATGAATTCTTCCGCCCACGCCACGTAGCTTTCCGGCAGCGTGTAGGTATGCGTCAGTTCAGTCGCGCTGAGGTTCGAGGTGCTGCTGGTCAACTTGCGTTGCGCACGCAGGCTGTCGTAAGTCGCCTTGATCGACGCAAAGTAGGCGCCGTGGCCGGCCACCACAATGCGCACACCCAGCGCGGCCAGGCGTTCGCTGTCATTGAGCTGCGGGTTGCCGTAAGTCACCAGCATCAACGGCACGCTGAGGTTTTCTGCGATCTTCTCAAGGTGGTCGAAGTCTTTGACGCCCACCATGCAGATGCCGTCGGCGCCGGCTTTTTCATAAGCTTTGGTGCGGGCGATGACGTCTTCGGTCGGCAACACGCCAGCGTTGGTGCGGGCGACGATAGACAGCTCTGGATCGACCCGCGCTTCAAGCGCGGCCTTGACCTTGCCGATGCCTTCCTCAACCGAAATCAGGTCGGTGGATTTACGCCCGAACTGCGCGGGCAACAACGTGTCTTCAATCGTCAGTGCCGCAACCCCGGCGCGCTCAAGCTCTTCGACGGTGCGCATTACGTTCAGGGCATTGCCGTAACCGTGGTCGGCGTCGGCGATGAACGGCAGTTGGGCCACACGGCCAATGCGGGTGGCCTGCTCGACGAACTCACTCAGTGTGATCAACGCAAAATCGGGTGCCGCGAGGACCTGCAACGATGCGACTGAACCGCCGAGGATACCGACTTCGAAACCCAGGTCGGCGGCGATGCGCGCAGACATGGGGTCAAAGACGGAGGCGGTTTCAACGCAGATGTGTTTGGCAAGCAGTTCACGGAAGTTGCGGCGCAGTGCTGAGTGAGAAATCTTTGGCATGTTCTTTCCTGGCTCTGGTCATCGTCAAGTGACGATCAATGTCTATTCATGGTGGCGCCAGATTACCACGCAGACGAACGCGGGATTATGACGTTTGAGCATGAGATAGATGCCATACACATGGATCATCGGTTCACGCTTTGGCCATGGACAGGCCTGTCGCACCATTCAGGAGCATAGCCACCCCATCTTGCACAACTGCTGTGCCAACCGAGTGCTTAATCGCGATGGGCGTAATGCCTATAGTTGTTTCAAACCAGCCCAAGACTGAGGTGAACCATGAACAGCGAATTCAAGCCCGACCTGGCCGTTGCTACTCCGTCCGAACAAGTCGATGCCGAGTATTTTGAATACAGCAAGGCAGCCAACCCGATCAGCGCCAACCTGATTACCCGAATTCCTTACCACAGCTTCCCGGCCTCGCTGTATGACAGCGGCCCGTCGCGGGTGGTCGCGCTGGACCTCAGCGCTGCGCTGGGCTGTGAGGGCCCGGCGACCGGGCCCGGGTTGTGTGCCAACTTCATCCGCCTGAACGCCGATGACACCGTGGAGCTGCACCCCAATGCCACCTCCCAAGTGTTTTATGTGATCGCCGGAGAGGGCAGCGTCAGCCAGGGCGAACACCAGATCGAATGGTCGGCCGGTTGTTTTATCGCGCTGCCCGGCTTGCTGGCAGCCCGGTTCCGCGCCTCGCAGGATGCGCGCCTGTACTACGTGCATGATGAGCCGCTGTTGCGCTACCTGGGGGTTACGCTCAGCACCGACCGTTTCGCGCCGACGCTGTATCCGGCCGCACTGGCCAACCTGAAGCTGCGTGAAGCGGCCGATGATCCGCGTGCCCAGGACCGCAGCCGTATCAGCATCCTGCTGGGTAACCGCAACTTTCCACAGACCCGAACCGTCACGCATGTGCTGTGGGCCATGTACGGCATACTGCCGCCCGGCTCGATCCAGAAGCCGCACCGGCACCAATCGATTGCACTGGATTTCATCATCGACTGCCCCACGGGCTGTTACTCGCTGGTGGGCACCGAACTGGACGCCGATGGGCAGATTCGCAACCCGGTACGCGTCGACTGGTCGCCGGGCTTGGCGTTCGTGACCCCGCCGGGGTATTGGCACGCGCACTTCAATGAGTCCGACCAGGAAGCATTCCTGATCCCTATCCAGGATGCTGGCTTGCAAACCTACTTGCGCGCGCTGGATATTCGCTTCAGCTGATGGGGAGAGGTCGTTTCTTTCTGAGTGGTAGAGGCAAACGCACAGCCACACGGCATCGGCTGATGTGATGAGACCTTAATGTGGGAGCGGGCTTGCTCGCGAATGCGGTCGTTCAGTTAACAATGAGCGTGCTGACACACCGCATTCGCGAGCAAGCCCGCTCCCACAATTTGACCGAGTTTAACACCCACCATTTAGGTCGGCTGGCGGTCCGCTGGGCACGGACAGCCCTGGCGCTTCCAATCAGGTGTTTCACCCAACTGCTCAACGATGAAGTCGATAAAGCACCGGACCTTCGACGACACAATCTTCTTGGGTGGATAAACGAACCACACAGAAAACGCCTGCTCGGCACCGAGGATGTTCCATTCTGGCAGCCATACCTGTAACGCTCCCGCTTCGATACTGGTAGCCACCAACCAGTCGGGTAACAGGGCAAACCCCAGGCCCTGGCGCGCCGCGATTAGCTGCGCATCGAGATCGTTGATACGGATACAGTCGTGAGGGACCAGCGGCACCACTTCATCAGAAGATGCAAACGCAAAATCATGCTGACTCAGTACCGCCGGCAGGCGGGCCAGCTCGGCCGGCGTTGAAGGGGCAGGGTGCGCAGCGCAAAAGCCCGGGCTGGCCACCAGCAGGTAGTTGCCCGCGCAAATCTTGCGCGCCTTGAGCGTGGAATCAGCCAGCGCGCCAATGCGAATCGCCAGGTCAACGCCGGTATGAATCAGGTTGACTTGGGCGTTATCCAATACCAGTTCCAGCTTGATCTGCGGGTAGCGAGCCACAAATGTATTCAACAGGGGAAGGATATGGTGACGGGCAAACGCTGGCGGCAAGTTGAGCTTGAGCAGCCCACGAGGCTCCTGGTTAAGCGCCGACGTCGCCGCCTTGGCCTGTTCAAGCTCATCCAGCACCCTGCGCGCATGCAGCAGAAACGTCCGGCCACCCTCGGTCAGGTGCAGCGTGCGCGTCGAGCGGTTGAACAGGGCGATGCCCAAGTCCTGTTCAAGGTCCTTCACGTAGCGAGAAACGGTTGACGCCTTGATGCCGAGCCGCTCGGCGGCGCGCGAGAAGTTGTTGCCTTCGGCAGCTTCGACGAAGGCGGTCAGCGCGGTGAAATAATCCAAGTGTGACCTGCCGGGCTTGGGTTTATGTCGTCCTCAAGTCTGAGCCTGGGAGTGTCTGTGTTGTTTGCTGATGGTGCGTTTCCCCAATAAACATATACATCGCCGGCACCATGAACAACGTCAACAGCGTACCAATCGACAACCCGGCGAAGATCACCAGCCCCATGTCGTGCCGCCCCGCAGCACCGGCGCCGGAGGCCCACACCAGCGGCACCACGCCCAGCACCATCGCGGCCGTGGTCATCAGGATCGGGCGCAGACGCACGCCGGCGGCCTCTTCTATGGCTTCGCGCTTGCTGTGACCTGCGCGTTGCAGTTCGTTGGCGAACTGCACGATCAGGATCCCGTGCTTGGTGATCAACCCCAGCAGCGTCACCAGGCCCACCTGGGTGTACACGTTGATCGACGCGTAACCCATGGTGATGAAGGCCAGCGCGCCAAACAGGGCGGGCGGCACCGAGAACAGGATCACCACCGGGTCGCGAAAGCTCTCGAACTGGAAGGCCAGGGCGAGGTAGACGATCAGAATCGAGAACATCAGCAAACCAAAGAACCCACCAGACTCCTGGATGAATTGGCGCGACTCGCCGGCAAAGTCCGAGGTGTAACCCGAGGGCGCCACGTTGGTCAGGATCGTGTTGAGTTTGGCCAGCAGCTCACCTTGAGCCACGCCGCTGACGCCTGACAGGGTGGCCGAGTTGAGTTGCTGGAAGTGGTTGATCGATTCGGGCTGCGTCGAGGTTTCGATATGCGCGACGGTGCGTGCCTGGATCATCGAGCCGGACGGGGTGCGTATGTAGTAATCGAGAATCTGCTCCGGGTTGAGGCGGTTGACCTGCAGCACTTGGGGAATGACTTTGTAGGAGCGGCCGGCGGTCGAGAAGTAATTCACGTAGTTACCGCCCAACGCCGCCGACAGCGCCGCGCCAACGTCGGCCTGAGTCAGGCCCAGTGCGGCGATCTTCTCCCGGTCCACCACCAGCCGGGCTTGCGGCTTGTCGAGTTTCAAGTCCATGTCGGCAAACCAGAACAACTGCTGCTTCTGCGCCTCGGCCATGACGGCCTGCGCGACCTCATTGAGGTTTTCCACGGAGTCGGTGGTGGTGATCACAAACTGCACCGGCAAGCCCTGGGCGCCCGGCAGCGACGGCAGCGGAAAGGCCGCGATGGTAGCGCCCGGCACCTGATTCCACTTTTGCTGCAGGTCGAGTATCAGCTGGGCCTGCGAGCGAGCGCGATCCCCCCAGGTTTTCAGCAGCACGCCGCCCAGGCCTTGATTGAGGATGGGCAGCCCGGTCAGCTGGAACATCTGCGCGTATTCCGTCTCTTTACTGGCGATCTGGAAGGCCTGGTCGGCGATGCGCTCCATCTGCTGCGGCGAGGCCGTCGGCGGGCCTTTGATCTGCATGAACACCAGCCCCTGGTCTTCGGTGGGCGACAGTTCACTTTTGGCGGTCATGCCACTGGCGGCCACCAGCAGGAACAGCACAAACCCAAAGGTCACCAGCACCGGCCATATGTTCAGCCCGCCAGACAGCACGCGGTGGTAACGCCCGCGCAGCCAGTCAAAATACTGGTCGAGCCTACGTGCAAAACGACCTTCTTCCTGCCCGGACTTGAACAGCTTGGACGTCATCATTGGCGAGAGGGTCAGCGCCACCACGGCCGACACGGTCACGGCGCCCGCCAGCGAGAAACAGAACTCCTTGAACAGCGCACCGGTGAGGCCGCTGCGCAGGCCGATGGGCACGTACGCGGCGATCAACACCACGGTCATCGCAACGATCGGGCCACCCAGTTCCCGCGCCGCGATCAGCGCGGCTTCCAGCACGCCTTTGCCTTCTTCCTTGATATGCCGGTCGACGTTTTCCACCACGATGATTGCGTCGTCCACCACCAGGCCAATCGCCAGAACCAGCGCGAGCAGGGTCAGCAGGTTAATCGAGTACCCCAGCAGGTACATGATGAAGAAGGTGCCGACCAGCGACAGCGGGATCGCCACCAGCGGCACGATCACCGCGCGGAACGACCCGAGGAACAGGTAGATGACCACCGAGACAATGATCATCGCCTCGACCAGGGTCTTCACCACCTCGTAAATCGAGGTATTGATGAACTCGGTTGAGTCGTACACGATCTCGCCGCGCACGCCCGTGGGCAGTTGCGATTGCAGCTCGGGGAAGGCCTCACGCACGCTGTCGGCGACGGTCAGGATATTCGCGGTCGGCGCCGCCTTGATGCCGATGAACACCGAGCGCTTGCCGGAAAACGCCACGCTGCTGTCGTAGCTTTCAGCGCCAAGGGTGACGGTGGCCACGTCCTCCAGGTACACCAAGGCATCGCCTTTCTGCTTGATCACCAGTCGTTTGAATTCATCCACCGTGTGCAGATCGGTGCCGGCCGTGAGGTCGACCGTCACCGTTTGCCCGCGCGTCGAGCCCACGGCAGACAAGTAGTTGTTGTTGGCCAGGGCTGTGGAGACGTCCTGCGCCGTGACGTTATGCGCGGCCAGCTTGTCCGGGTCCAGCCAGGCGCGCAGGGCGAACTGGCGCCCGCCGAGAATCTCTGCGGTTTGCACGCCCTGGATCGAATCCAGTTTGGGCTTGACCACCCGCACCAGGTAGTCGGTGATGTTGTTGGTGGGCAGCGTGTCGCTGTAGAACCCCAGGTACATGGCGTCGGTGGTCTGCCCGACGGCAATGGTGAGTACCGGTTCCTGGGACTGCGCGGGCAGCTGGTTCTTTACCGAATTGACCTGGGTATTGATCTCGGTGAGGGCCTTGCTGGCGTCGTAGTTCAGCCGCAAGGTCGCGGTAATGGTGGAGACACCGGTGATGCTGGTCGAGGACAAATAGTCGATGCCCTGGGCTTGGGCGATGGCCGACTCCAGCGGCTGGGTGATAAAACCGGCGACTGTGGACGCATCCGCGCCGTAGTAGGCGGTGGTAATGGTGACCACCGTGTTTTCGGTGCGCGGCCATTGGTTCACCGGCAACTCGAAGATCGAGCGCAGCCCCAGGATCAGAATGAACAGCGAAACCACCACTGCCCACACCGGTCGCTGAATAAAGGTATCGGTAAGCTTCATGGGACACCTTTAATGTTCTTGGGGAGTTGGCGCCGGGTCGTTCAGCGGCGCGGCACTGTTATCGACCTTCACCGGCGAGCCGTTCTTGAGCTTCATCTGGCCGCTGGTGATCAACAGATCGCCTTCCTTCACGCCCGACAGGATCGCGACCTGATCACCGCGGGTCGGCCCGGTCCTGATGAAGGTTTGTTGCGCGGTGAGTACCTCATCGCCCTTGTCGTTTTTGCTCGACGTGGCAATGAACACCGTGGTGCCGTAAGGGTTGTAGGTCACTGACGTCTGCGGCACGGTGAGGTAGCGCTGCGTGGTCCCCGAGTTGACCACCGCACGGGCAAACATCCCGGGCACCAGGCTTTGCTTGGGGTTCTCGACGGTCGCCTCGACGGTGACGTTGCGCGTGGTTGAGTCGAACTGGGTGTCGATGGTACTGATCCGCCCGGTGAAGGTCTGCTTTGACAGGCCGTCAGCCGTCACCGAAACCACCTGGCCGATGGCAATGGCCTCCAGTTGGGTCTGCGGCACCGAAAAATCGATGTAGATAGGATCAAAGGTCTGCAACGTGGCGATCTTGTCGCCGGGGTTGAGGTATTGGCCGGGGTTGACGCTGGTGATACCGATGCGCCCGGCAAAGGGGGCGCGAATGGTTTTTTTCGCCACCAGCGCGCGCTGTTGTTCGGCGGCGGCGAGTTTGGCCTTGAGGTCGGCGGTGTCGGTGTCCACCTGGGCTTGGGAAATGGCGTTGACCGCCAGTTGCGCCTTGTCGCGCTTGAGCACGATACCGGCCAGGTCCGCGGTTGCCTCCAGGGAATGCAATTGGGCGATGTCCGAGTCGGCGTTCAATTGCACCAGCAGTGCCTGGGCTGCCACCTCTTGCCCGGGCGTGAAGCCGAGGGTGCGCACGATGCCGCCGACTTCCGTGGTTACATCCACTCCGCGCACCGCCTTCATCGAGCCCACGGCGGAGACGCTCGGTTGCCAGTCACTGAATGGCACCTGCAGCGCCGTCACCACGGCGGCAGGCAAGGGCGCTTTGGATTGGGCGATCAGCGCCGAAATCTGCACGAATTTCACCCCGGCAATGATCGCGACAATCACCAGCACCACCACGATCATGATCAGCATCGGCCGCCACAGGCGACGCTTGCGCGGTACGCCGGGTTCGGGGGGCAGGGTAGAGGCGGTCTGAACGTCAGCCATGGGAGTTCTCACTGTTTCAATGATTCAAGTCGGGTGCGGCTTTACTGTGAGCCGGCATGATCTCTTGCCACGACGGCAGGCCGAAGCGGTCCGGCGTGCCCTGGGTGGCGGGGTTCACATCCGTGCGGTTCCACCAGCCGCCGCCCAGCGCCTGGAACAGCGCCGTGGTGTCGCTGTAGCGGGCGGCCTGGGCTTTGACGCGGGCGAGCACGGTGTTTTGGTAGGTTTGCTGGGCCGTGAGCAAGTTGATATACGCCACCGCGCCTAGGCGGAACTGGGCTTGCACCAGGTCAAGGTTGGCTTGCGCGGAGTGTTCGGCCACGACCTGCTGATTCAGCGCATCGGCGTCCGCTTCCAGCGCCCGCAGCGCGTTGGCGACATCCTGAAAGGCGGTTATTACCGTGCCGCGATAGCGCGCGGCGGACTCGTCGTAGGCAGCCACGGCCGCACGTTTACGATGCTCAAGTGCGCCGGCGTCAAAGATCGGCTGGGTAATCGAACCCGCCAGGCTCCAGACACCGCTGCCCGCCGAAAACAGCTTGGTGCCGCTTGCCACCGTGGAACCCAACGACCCGGTAATGCTGAATTGCGGCAACTGATTGGCGACGGCCACGCCAATGTTGGCGCTGGCTTGATGCAGTTGCGCCTGCGCCGAACGCACATCCGGGCGCTGGCCGACGATGGCCGAGGGCAGACTGACCGGCAGCGCCTCTGGCAGATGCAACGAGGCCAGATTGAAGCGTTCGCCTTGATCCTGGTTTGGAAAGCGCCCCAGGTACGCCATCAATTGGTTGCGGGTCTGTGCCAATTGCTTTTGCAGCGGCGGCAAGGTCGCGCGGGTTTGCGCCAGTGCGGTTTGCTGCGTGAGCACGTCGCTATCGCCGATGGCGCCCAGTCGGCGCTGAGCTTGCAGCAGGTCGAGCTGACCGCCCTGCAGTGTGATGATTTCTTCGGTGGCGGCCACCTGATCACGCAACGACGCCAGGCTGACCGCGGTGTTGACCACATTGGAGGTCAGGGTCAGGTAAGTCGCCTCCAGCTGAAAGCGCTCGTACTCGGCTTGCGCGGTGGTGGATTCGATTTGCCGGCGGGTGCCGCCAAATACGTCCGGCGCATAGGAAACGCTCAGCGACGCCGAACTCACTGTGAGAATCGGCGACTCCGGGATGCCCGCGGTCACGCCGGAGACTTTCTCGCGGGCTTTTTGCACATTGGCGCTCACCGACGGAAACAGAGACGCCTGGTCGGCATACACCAGCTCGTTGGCCTGGCGCAGTGCCGCCTGCGCGGCGCTGACGTCCGGGTTGGCGCGCAGGGCTTCTTCGACCAGAGCGTTGAGGGAAGGCGAGCGGAACAGCGTCCACCATTGCCCAGGAATATCCATCCCGGCGATCAGCCGCTGCGCCGCGCCACCGGCGTCAATGTCCGCCTGGGCGGTGGTCGTGAGTGGGTCCTTGGCAAAGCCCGCATTGGCCGGTACGTCGGGCCGTGCGAAGTCGGGCCCCACGGTACAGCCGGCGAGGGCGAGGCACAGCAGGCTCAGCGGCGCCAGCAAACAGGCATGTCGAAACGGGGTGCGGACTGGCACCACTGCGGGTGCACGCTGGCGAAGCTGCTCTTTCATATTTACTCGGATTAATCAGTTGGCCAACGGCAGTCATGGTTGAGCAATGCGTGCGGCTGCGTCCGACCGGGCGGCTTGAGAAGGCCGCGGGGTGCCGGGGTTTCCACCAGTGTAGGTGGCGCAGGGCACTGTGCAATGTGCGGGCGCAACGCGCGCGGCGTGAAAATGCTTAAGTTGCATTATTTGTGAATTAGGTTATGCGTTATCGGTATTTTACAGGCGATCTTTATAACGGCATCGTATGAACCCCTACTGACACTGCCGAGACCGCACGCGCGGATCGACTTGCATGCCTGACCAGGCATCTGGAGACGAACGTGCGTTACCTGACAACACTGGCGGCCGGGTTGGCCGCCACCTTGCTGTGCCTGACCGCGAACGCGCACACGCTGGTGGTGGGCGATCAAAGCTACAACGCGCAAGCCGTGATGGAAGCGGCGGGCGTGCTCGAAAACCTGCCGTACACGCTTGAATGGAAGCAATTCACCGCAGGCTCGCCGGTCGCCGAAGCGCTGAATGCCAACAGCCTGGATATCGGCTTGCTGGGGGACGCGCCGGTGCTGTTCCTGGGCGCATTGGGTGCACCGATCAAGGTGATTGCCGTCAGCCGGCAAAACCTCGACGGTGTGGCCATCCTGGTCAGAAAGGATTCGTCGATCCACAGCCTGGCCGACCTTGCCGGCAAACGTGCGGCGGTCTGGAAGGGCTCCTGGAGCCAGCAATTGCTGCTTACCGCGCTGGACAAAGCCGGCGTCCCGCGCGACTCACTCCAGCTGCGCTACCTCAGCGCACTCGACGCTTCCCATGCGCTGGAAGGTGGCTCGGTTGACGTCATCGCCACCTGGGAACCCTACGTCACACAACAGGAACGCCAAGGGGCGCGGGTACTCGCAACCGCTGAAGGCTTGATCCCGGCGCAGAGCTTCATCGCCGCCAACGCCAAGGCTGTCGAGGCCAAACGCGCGCAAATCAGTGACTTCCTCCAGCGCCTGAAAAAGGCCCGTGACTGGACGCGCCAAAGCCCGGCCAACGCTGACGCGTATGCCGATGCATGGGCCAAGCGCACCCGCGCCGACGCCGACATCGCACGCGCCTGGTTTGCACGAGCGCGCACGACGGTCGAGCCCCTGACGGCCCAGTCGCCTGTCGAGGCGCAAAAGACCGTGGACTTCTTCGCGAGCCTAGGCCTGGTCAAGTCTTACTCCGCAGCGAGCCTGTTCGATGATTCCTTCTCGGCCTCGCTGCAACCCGCCGTCGCCCAAACCCAGCCGTGAACGCTTCAAGGAACTCTTCTGACATGACCCAACGACAGCTCAAACTCGGCGCCCTGACCATGGGGTGTGGTGGGCCGGGCCGCCACAATTTATGGCTCGACCCGCAATTGCCGGCCGACGCCAGCGTCAACGTCGACTGGTACATCGACATTGCCCGCCAGGCCGAGGCGGCGCTGTTCGACCTGATGTTTATCGTCGACAGCCAATTCATCACACCGGGCTCGCCATCCCACTACCTGAACCGCCTGGAACCGCTGACGCTGCTCTCTGCGCTGGCCGTCAGCACGCGGCATCTGGGCTTGGTCGGTACGCTGACCACGTCTTACAACTCGCCCTACAACGTGGCCCGGCGCCTGGCCTCACTCGACCTGATCAGCAAAGGCCGCGCCGGCTGGAATGTGGTCACCAGCGGCGACGCAGGCACCGCCGGCAATTACAGCCGCGACGAACATTACGATTACGACACGCGCTACAGCCGCGCCGCCGAGCAAGTCCACGTGGTGCAAGGCCTGTGGCACTCCTACGAGGAAGACGCCTTCGTGCGTGACCGTGCAACCGGCCAGTTCCTCGACCCGAGCAAACTGCACAGCCTGAACCACAAGGGCGAACATTTTTCGGTGGTCGGCCCGCTGAACATCCAACGCTCGCCGCAAGGCCAGCCGGTGATCTTCCAGGCTGGCGACTCAGAGCAAGGTCGTGACCTGGGCGCCGCCACGGCGGACGTGATCTTCACCCACGCGGCCAGCATCGAACAGGGCCAGGCGTTTTACCGCGATATAAAGGGCAGGGCGGCGCAACGGGGGCGCGACCCGGAGCAATTGCTGGTGATGCCCGGCGCCGAGGTCTATGTGGGCGACACCGATGAGCACGCGCGGGAAATCGAGCAGCACTACCATCACGCCGATCACAGTTTCGAGCTGGCGCTGAAGGAGTTCGGGCGCAATTTCGGCTGGCATGATTTCAGCCAATACGACCTCGATGCGCCGTTTCCGCAAGAGAGCCTGGAAGCAGCGCGCAGCAGCTTTTTCACCAATGCCAAGCGCATTGCCGACCAGGCACGGGAGAAAGGTTTCACGCTGCGCCAAGCAGTGGAGTTTGGTCGCCAACTGCGGCCGGGCGCGTTTGTGGGCACGGCGGACACGGTTGCACGGAAGATGGAGGAGTGGCTCCAGGCGCGGGCGGTGGATGGGTTCAATATCTATATTGGGCATCCGCAGCAGTTCGCGCGGTTTACGCAGGAAGTCATACCGTTGCTGCAGGCGCGTGGGGTGTATCGCACGGCGTATGAGGGGACGACGTTGCGCGAGAGTTTGGGGCTGGAGATTCCGCGGTTTGGCGGCTGAAGCCGTCAAACGGGGTCATGTACACTGCGCCGAACGGGTCCAGGCGCTTGCGGATCTCGGCATCCGGCGTGCCGTACACCACCAGGCTGGTGATGCTGCACAGTTCCAGGAAGCGCTGGCCGAAGGGTGCAAACGTGGTGTCGACGTGGCTGACCACGGCATCAGCGTGGTAGCGCTCGAGGATATGCACGGTGCGGGTATCCTCATTTGCGCTGTATTCGTAAATCAGGGTGCCGGGCTCGGCACGGGTGGCCGTGACGATGGTGGCGATCAGTGCCTTGAATTCGGCGAACGCTGCGGGCTGTACTTCAAGGGTAAACAAACAGGAAATATAAGGGTGCATGCTGGGTTTCCGTCAGGGGCGCCAGGCGGCGCCTGTTGAGTGGGAGGCGCTCAAGACTTGTCGGGGGCGCCTGCGAAGAGTTTGCCGGCACCGGCCCAATCGGACGGCGCAACGTCTTCAAAAATGACGTAGATGTAATTGGCATCAGTACCGGTGTGTTTGACGATGCTTTCGGTGATGTCGGCGGCAACTGCGGCTTTCTGCGCGTGTTCTTTACCTTCGAACCAGCTCACTCGTACGACGGGCATGACGTATTCCTCTTGAGAGATTGGTCTGGGAGCAGTGCGCCATGTGCACCGCTATGTGACTGAGGCCATCCTACTGTTGAGCAAGCTGGCGATAAACGGCCTCTGGCTATAGTCTGGGTAGACTAAAACTCTACAATCAGCGAGTGCGGCATGGTCCCTATCGATTCCTTCCAGGGTGTTATCACCTTTGTCGTCGCCGCGCGTTCGGCCAGCTTCACACAGGCTGCGGAGCGCTTGGGCCTGTCGAAATCTGCCGTGGGCAAAGCCATCGCACGGCTTGAAGAGCGCTTGGGCACGCAGCTGTTTCATCGCACCACGCGGCGAATTTCCCTCACCGCCGATGGCGAGGCTTACTACCTGGCGTGCTCTACGGCACTGGAAGAAATCGGCACCGCCGAAAGTGGCTTGGGCCCCAATGGGGGTGAGCCTTCGGGGCGCTTGCGTGTCGATGTGCCGGTGGCTTTCGGTCGTCGCGTGGTTGCGCCCTTGCTGTTCGAGATCGCCAATAAATACCCCGCGCTGCAATTGAGCCTGACGTTTTCCGACCACTTGGTGGACCCGTTCGAAGAGGGGATTGATTTGCTGGTGCGCTTCGGCGAATTGCCGGACACCAGTGGGCTGGTAGCGCGGCGGTTGACGCGCCAACGCTGGGCCATTTGTGCCGCGCCCGGTTACCTGGCACGGTTTGGAATGCCTCAAACCCTTGAAGACCTAAGCCATCACCGCTGCATTGTCGGGCATCGACGTGGCCAGCCTTTGGCCTGGCGAGTCATGCAGGCAGGGCGTACGCAGTGGTACGCGCCTCCCGCCGCGCATCAGATTGGCGATGGCGAAGCCATGATTCTGGCGGCGGTTGCCGGCACTGGCCTGTGCCAGATGCCGCGCAGCCTGTTCCAGGACGATATCGACGCGGGGCGCCTGGTTGAGGTGCTGCACACCTACGAGCCGGAAGCCGTTGATGTACATGCCGTGTGGCCGAAGGTATCGCACTTGCGGCCGAAGGTGAGGTACGTGGTGGATGAGCTGGTCAAGCGGTGTGCGCAGTGGCCGTTGTAGGTGAATAAAACCGCAATCGACTTTTCGACCGGCTTACTTCATTCGTGCCTGGTCGGTCAGCTCAGACCGGTGTGCTTGAACCTGCCAACGCCAATTACCTCATGCGCAGTTTCCGCGTGCTGCGCGGTGTGCAAGGAGGCGATCAGCGACCGCTCAGGCGATAGGTGGTGCGCTGCAATTGCGCGGGCATCATGAACGTGCGTTCACAGGTGCAGAAAAAGATTGAATATTCACATCAATTGTTATTTAAATAACACCACAATAGCGTCACGACCGCCCTGGACGTGCTCGCAATAAGATGGGATGACCCCGTGCATGACAATTGAAGAGCGTTTGATGGAACAGGCAAAGCGTGCCGCCCAGAGCACGTACTCGCCTTACTCGCATTTCCCCGTGGGCGCGGCATTGCTGACTGCCGACGGTGAGGTGGTACAGGGTTGCAACGTGGAAAATATCTCCTACGGGCTGACTAACTGTGCCGAGCGCAGCGCCTTGTTCAGCGCCATCAGCCAGGGTCATGCCCCGCGCAGTTTCAAAGCCATGGCTGTTTATGCACCCAACGTTTCATTGATAAGCCCTTGCGGTGCCTGCCGCCAGGTGATGCTGGAGTTGATGGCCAAGGATGCGGTAGTGATCTGTCAGGGCAGTGACCCGGCCGCCACGCGCACCTGGACCCTGGAGCAATTGCTGCCGGGCGCCTTCGACGCTTTCTAATCCTGGGCAGGCCTTCGGGTCTGCATTCGCGTGGTCCATTGTTGAGACGCCTGCATGATCAGTCTTGTCGGAATAGCGACGCTTATTCTCATTGCCATTGCTTTATCTCATCAACGACGCTCGATCAACTGGCGCACGGTTTCGGTGGCGTTTTTGATCCAGGTCTTGATCGGCGCATTTGCGCTTTACGTGCCGTGGGGCCAGACGGTGCTCGCCTCGCTGTCGGGGGCGGTGGCGTCGCTGCAGCTTTACGCTAACAAAGGCATCGAGTTTCTGTTCGGCGGCCTGAGTTCGCCGCACATGTTTGAAGTGTTCGGCAGCGGTGGTTTTGTATTCGCCATCCGGGTGTTGCCGATGATCGTGTTCTTCGGCAGCTTTATCTCGGTGCTGTATTACATCGGTGTGATGGGCTGGATCATTCGGCTGGTGGGCGGCACTTTGCGCCTGTTGCTGGGCACCAGTCGCATCGAGTCGATGGTGGTGACCTCGGCGATTTTCATCGGCCAGTCGGAAGTGCCGCTGGTGGTACGGCCCTTCATTGCCAAGCTGACGCGCTCTGAGTTGTTCGCGGTGATGGTCGGTGGTTTCGCCGCCGTGGCCGGCTCGGTGCTGCTGGGGTATGCCGGGCTGGGCGTGGAGCTCAAGTACCTGATCGCGGCGTGCTTCATGTCGGCACCGGGCGCTCTGTTAATGGCCAAACTCATGGAGCCGGAAACCGAAGCCGCCCGCACCGAACAGGTGATCGAGGAGCTGGGCCAGGCCGAGAATCGCCCCACCAATATCATCGACGCCGCCGCCGATGGCGCCCAGGTTGGCTTGCGCCTGGCCTTGTCGGTGGGCGCCATGCTGCTGGCATTTATCGCGTTGATTGCGCTGTTCAACGGGCTTCTGGGCTGGGCGGGCAACTGGTTTGGCTACCCGCAATTGACCTTGCAACTGGTCCTTGGGTACGTGCTGGCGCCCATCGCTTTTCTGCTCGGGGTGCCATGGCATGAGGCGGTCATGGCCGGCGGTTTTATCGGCGAAAAACTGGTGCTCAACGAGTTTGTCGCCTACGCCGACCTGGCTTACTACCTTACACCGGCCAAGGCCGCCGAAGCTGGCGTGCCGCTGTTGTCCGTGCACACCCAGGTGATCGTCACCTTCGCCCTGTGCGGCTTTGCCAATCTGTCTTCGATTGCCATTCAACTGGGCGGCCTCACAGGTATCGCCCCGCAACGCCGTGAGGAACTCGCGCGGCTGGGCTTGCGGGCGATGATCGGCGGCACGCTTTCTAACCTGATGAGCGCGGCGATTGTCGGCTTTTTCATTTCGCTGTAAGGAGCACAGTATGTGGTTGCCACAAGAAGTGATTCGGCGTAAGCGCGACGGGCACGTCCTGGCCGCAATGGACATTCAACGCTTTGTCGCCGGCATTGCCGACGCCAGCCTCAGCGATGGGCAGGTGGCGGCGTTCGCCATGGCGGTGTTCATCAAGGGCATGGACGTGAGCGAACGCCTGGCCTTGACCGAGGCGATGCGCGATTCCGGCCAAGTGCTGATATGGGACCTGCCGGGGCCGGTCGTGGACAAGCATTCCACCGGTGGCGTCGGCGACATGATCAGCTTGCTGCTCGCGCCGTTGCTGGCGGCCTGCGGTTGCTACGTGCCAATGATTTCCGGGCGTGGGCTGGGCCACACCGGCGGCACCCTGGACAAGCTCGAGAGCATTCCCGGTTACGACTGCCAACCCAGCCCCGAACGCCTGCACGCGGTGGTGGCCGACGTCGGTTGCGCCATCATCGGCCAGACCGCCAACCTGGCGCCGGCGGACAAGCGCTTGTATGTGATCCGCGATGTGACCGGGTCGGTGGAGTCAATTGACCTGATCACCGCGTCGATCCTCGGCAAAAAACTCGCCGCCGGCCTCGACGTACTGATCATGGATGTGAAAACCGGCAACGGCGCCTTCATGGCCGAGCCGGAACAGGCACGCGAACTGGCCGCCAGCATCGTCGCGGTGGCCAACGGTGCCGGGGTCAATACCCGCGCACTGATCACCGACATGAATCAACCGCTGGCCCGCAGTGCCGGCAACGCCCTGGAGGTTGCCGAAGCAGTCGCCTTGCTCAAGGGCGAGGTGCGCAGCGAGCGCCTGTGGGCGGTGACCCTGGCGCTGGCCACCCAGGCATTGACGATGGCCGGTTTGGCGCGGGATGACGCCCAGGCCCGTGATCAATTGCTTCAGGCCTGGCAGAGCGGGGCAGCCTTGCAGCGCTTCGAGCAGATGGTCGTCGCTCTGGGCGGCCCGCCGGGTTTCACGGCAAACCCTGAAGCGCATTTACCCAAGGCCGCCGTGTCGGTGCCGGTGTGGGCCGAGGAAGAGGGCTGCGTTACCGAGATCGATACCCGGGCGGTGGGCCTGGCGGTGGTGGCATTGGGCGGTGGTCGCAGTCATCCCGACGACGTGCTGGACTTGTCCGTGGGCTTCAGCGAGTTGGCCTTTGTTGGTGAACAGGTGAACGCGCAACGGCCGCTGGGCTGGGTTCACGCGCGCAATCCAGAGCAGGCCGCGCAGGGCGCATCTGCCTTGCGCGCCACCTATCGGTTGGGCGGCTCGAGCCTGGCCTCACGTGATTTGATCCAGGCCATCCTATGAGCAAAGCCATCGTATTGGTGCTGGACTCGTTGGGTATCGGCGCCAGTGCCGACGCTGCTGTTTTTGGCGACGCCGGCGCCGACACCTTGCGTCATATCGCCCAGGCGTGTGCCCGCGGTGAGGCCGATGGGCCACTGCGCCGGGGGCCGCTGTGGCTGCCAAATCTGGGTCGCCTGGGCCTGGGCGCCGCCGCCGCGGCCAGCGGTGACGGACCGTTGCCGGGCCACTGGGGCGACGCTGCCCCGGTCGGCGCCTACGGCCATGCGCGCGAGCAATCCTCAGGCAAGGACACACCGTCCGGGCATTGGGAAATGATGGGCGTGCCGGTGTTGTTCGACTGGGGGTATTTCGAGCGGCCGGTCGAGTCGTTTCCGCCCAAGCTGCTGGCAGACCTGATTGAGCGGGCCGGGTTGCCGGGTGTTCTGGGTAATTGCCATGCCTCGGGCACTACGGTGCTGGACGAATTGGGCGAAGCACACATCCGCAGCCGGCAACCGATTTGCTACACCTCGGCCGACAGCGTGATGCAGATCGCCGCCCATGAAGGCCATTTCGGGCTGGATGAGCTGTACCGGGTGTGTGAAATCGCGCGCGATTTGTGTGATGAATACACCGTCGTCAGGGTCATTGCCCGGCCGTTCACCGGCGAGCACGCGGGCGAGTTTCGACGCACCGGCAATCGTCGCGACTACACGGTGCCACCGCCGTCGCCGACGCTGCTGGATCAGTTGTGCGAAGCCGGCGGCAGCGTGCAGGCGGTGGGCAAGATCGGCGATATCTTCGCGCACCGCGGCATCAGCCGGTTGTACAAGGCAGATGGTAACGACGCGCTGTTCGATGCCACGCTCAAGGCTTACCAGCAGGCGCCGGACAACAGCCTGGTGTTCGCCAATTTCGTCGACTTCGACATGCTCTACGGGCACCGTCGCGACTTGGCCGGCTACGCTGCCGCGCTGGAAGCGTTCGACCGCAGGCTGCCGGAATTATTGGCGTTGATGGACCCACAGACGTTGCTGATCATCAGCGCCGACCACGGTTGCGACCCATCGCGTCCGGGCAGCGATCATACCCGTGAGCATGTGCCGGTCTTGGCTTTTGGGGCAGGCGTTGCGGCTGGCTGGCTGGGCGAGCGCGGCAGCTTTGCCGATATCGGCCAGACGCTGGCGGCACATTTGGGCTTGGCGCCGTTGGCGTGGGGGACCTCGTTTCTGCTGAAGGGTCACCCTTGAGTCCGCCTGGCACCCCGTGCTTTGGAATCGGGCGGGGTAGCTTGATGGCGGGTTTGCCAATTGTTCATCGACGCCTTCAGTAATGTCTGTTCATATGGGCTCCGCACTCGATTCGCGTCGTCGCGCCAGGCGACTCCAGCGAACGAACAGAGCCCAATAAACCGCTACCAATCATTATGTGAAGTATGAGTCGTCCACTGTTTGTTTCTCTCGATGGCCCCAAGGGCACTGGCAAAACCACGCTTTTGGAAGCCGTGACCCAAGTGCTGAGGGCAGACAAGCAAAAGGTGATCCGACTCAGCGAGCAAAAAAGCGACCCCTACAGGGCTGAAACCATGGCCCTGGTTAACACACTCGTCAGACACCCCAGCCGGGAGTTGGAGCTGAGGGTGTGTGAGCGCTTTGCTGACAGCCGTGCCTGGATTTCCCGCCACGTACTGGCCAGACAGCCCGCCGGTAGCATCATCTTGATTGATCGCTGGTACCCCTCTGATGCAGCGTTTCGCCGGATCGTCGGGTTTGCAGACATTCTGCAGTTGAACATTGATCGAAACGTGCAAGTGCCCGACCTGCATGTCGGCGTGGTCACCGCCCCTGATATTTCTTGGGCGAGAGCAGCCGAGCGACGGCGTGGGCTGAGCAGTACTGTGATGCACAAGCTGGAAGAGCATGTCGCGTGTACTCAGGCGTTCGAGCGCGCGATGACCGATCACGGCTGGGTTTTATGCCGTAATGAAACAACGATCGAGGACGCCACGGCTCAGGTGGTTTCTGAGATCTACAGCGTCCTTCGATGTTCGTAGTTTTGTGCAGTCAAGGCTGCAAACGCCGCACCCTCCAGCCGTTATCGCTGCGGTCATAGCGCAACCGCTCATGCAGCCGCTCTTGCCCATTCCCCCAGAACTCCAGCGATTCAAGACGCAACTCGAACACACAATAGCCCTCAGGACGCGGCAGTGGACCTTGACCTTCGGCCAGTTCGCGAGCGGCGTTGCGCATGGCCTGAACATCCTGCAGTTCTTCGCTCTGGTGAGACACCGACGACATCGGATGCGTGGCATACGGGCGCTTGAGCCACGCCTCATCCGCCTTGGCATCCGGCAAGCGCACGGCCTGGCCATTGAGGATGATCTGCTGACTGGTTTCGCGCCAATACAGCACGCCCGACGCCCACGGGTTGTGGCTCAGCTCACGGCCTTTCTGGCTGCAGGCATGGGTGCTGAACAACACCCCGGCGTCGCTGATCTCACTGATCACCACGATGCGCGTCGAGGGCCGGCCCTGGCCGTCGGCGGTGGCCAGCGCCAGCGCCCTGGGTTCGCGGATGCCTACGCGCCGTGCGCGCTCCAGCCAGTTGCGCAGCACACTCATGGGGTCGGCGGGCAGTGTCTGGTACTCGGGGAACGGTGCATCCAGTGTGCCGGTGAGGGATTCGGACATGCCTTTACCCAGCAGCGGCTTACCTTGTAATGAACGGTTCATAGCACGATGGTCCCCCGCCCGAAGGTGACGCCATTGCCGGAGACTTCGACGCGCGTCAGTTGATCGGCGCGGCCCTCAGCCCTGGCAAACATCAGGGAAGGGCGGCCGATTTCCACACCCTGCAAAATCTCCACCTGCTGGCCAAACTCGATCTGGCCATGGCGCGCCAAATGGATCGCCAACGGCCCGGCAGCCGAGCCGGTGGCCGCATCCTCAACCACGCCGTAAGCCGGTGAGAACATCCGGCTGCGCCAACGCCGCCCGGCGCCGGCGAAACAGTTGATCGCCATGTCGTGAAAGCTCGACAGCGCACGGTGGTCAGGGTGCAGAGCCGACAAGGCCTGGATGCTCGGCAGGCCGACAAACACATGGCGCGGGCCGTTGTGATAGATCTCGATGGGAAAGGTCGAGTCGCTGATACCCAGGGCCTTGAGCAATTCGGCATCGCGGCCCAGGGCCGTCCAGGTCGGTATCGGCTGATCCATGCTGGCGGCGATCACGCTGCCGTTCTGGCGCTCCAGTTCAAAGGCGATGGTGCCCATCTGGGTTTCCAGGTACAGCCGGTGATTGTCGGTGTGCGCGCCCAGCGCGATGGCCGTCCCCAGCAACGGGTGGCCGGCAAAGGGCAGTTCGTTGACCGGGGTGAAAATCCGGATCAGCGCATCACCGCCGTTGCGTGGCTTGAGCACGAAGGTGGTTTCCGACAGGTTCATTTCTCGGGCGATGCGTTGCATTTGCGGCGCCGGCAAATCATCGGCGTCGAAGAACACCGCGACCGGGTTGCCTTCCAGCGGGACGCTGGCGAAGGCATCGATGATGACGTAGTGGTGCATGGTTATCTCCCCGCGGCCGATACGTTGCTGTCGACAGGCGTGTGAATGAGGGCGTGACGCAGCAGGTCGGCGATGATGCGCGGGCCTTCCTGGGTCAGCAGCGACTCGGCATGAAACTGCATCGAGGCAAACGACGGCCCACGCAGGGCATGCACCTCGCCGGTCTCGCTGTCGCGACTGATTTCAACGGTGCCGATGCCGTTGATGTCCAGGCGGTCACTGGCACTCTGGGCGGCGAAGGTGTTGTAGAAACCCACCCGCTCAGCGTTGCCGAACAGGTCAATCTGTTTTTGCACGCCCTGATTGGGAATGGCTTTGCGTTGCAGCTCCAGGCCCAGGCACAGGCTCAACACCTGATGGCTCAGGCACACCGCGAGGAATGGGCGCTGCTGGCTGAGCAAGGAACGGATGGCCACGTGCAGATGGTCGATTTTCGGCAACTGAACATCACTCGGGTTGCCGGGGCCTGGGCCCATGATCACCAGGTCGTAACCGTCGAAACTGTATTCATCGCTGAAGCTGCACACCGTCACTATCAGGCCCAGGGCGCGCAGCTGCTTGGCAATCATCGAGGTGAAGGTGTCTTCGGCATCGACGATCAGCACCTGGCGCCCGCTGAAATCAGCCTGGGTCTGTTGGCGCTGCTGGCTGTCCATCAACCAGAAGTCCGAGACATAGGCATTGCGGCTGGCCAGCGCTGCGCGGACCTGCAGGTGGCTGCCAAAGCGCGAGGGCGCCTGGTTTTTCAAGGCCGCTATCAGGCCGGCGGCCTTGGCGCGGCTTTCGGCAGCTTCGGTCATGGGCTCGGAATGACGCACGATGGTCGAGCCCACGCTGATGCGTACCTGGCCGCTGTTATCGATGTCGGCGGTGCGAATCAGGATGGCCGAGTCCAGGGAGCGTCCACCTTTGCCATCGCTGCCGATCAGCGCGGCCATGCCGCTGTAGTACGCGCGGCCTTGCGGCTCATAGCGCTGGATGACCCGACAGGCGCTTTCCAGCGGGCTGCCGGTGACGGTCGGGGCGAACAGGGTTTCGCGCAGGATGTCGCGAACGTCGCGACGGGTCTTGCCCTCAATGAAGTACTCGGTGTGGGCCAGATGCGTCATTTCCTTGAGGTAAGGACCGAGAACGTGGCCGCCGTCGTCACAAATGCGCGCCATCATTTTCAGCTCTTCATCGACCACCATGTACAGCTCATCGGCTTCCTTGCGGTCGGCCAAAAAGGCCATGACGTCCGTCAGACAGGGCCCCGCGGGCGGGTAACGGTAGGTGCCGCTGATGGGGTTCATCACCGCCAGCCCATCCTTGACGCTGATGTGCCGCTCGGGCGAGGCGCCCACGAAGGTGCGGCTGCCGGTGTGAATGATGAAGGTCCAGTAAACACCTTTCTCGCGCTCCAGCAGATGGCGAAAGAACGACAGCGCGCTGGCGGGGCCGTACTCGCTGATTTCCGCCATAAAGGTGCGTTTGATCACGAAGTTGGCGCCTTCCCCTGAGCCGATTTCGTTGGCGATCACCTGGCTGACGATCTCGGCATAGCGGGCGTCGCTGAGGTCGAAGCGTTCGCCGTTGAGCTGGATCGGCACGTCTGGCAGCAATCCCAGCAACTGTTCAATGCCGATGGATTGTTGCTCGGTAATGTTCATCGCCAGCAGTGGCGACTCATCGTCCACCGCCTCAAAGCCGCGTTCGGCAATCTGGCGGTAGGGAATCAGCGTCAGTACATCCAGGCGCGGGGCACCGATTGAGGGGGCAGGCAAGTCGATATCGGCCAGGACCTGCGGCTGCGACATCTGCCCAATCAGCACGTCCAGCAGCCCCGGGCCGCTGGATTCGGGACGATACAGCAGGGCAAACGGCTCGGGCACCGGCTGCAGAATGCGTTCCATGAGGCGGGCGGCAGCTTGGCTCATAGCACCACCTCGTCGGTGGTGATGACCATGGCGCAACGGCTGGCGGCGTATTCGATCGCCATCCAGTGGTGCGCCTTGCTGAAGTCCGCGATCGCGTCGGCAACAAGGAAGGGCTGGATATCGTTGGAGTAGGCATCCACGGTAGAAATCAGTACCCCGACATGGGCATACACCCCGCACAGGATCAACTGATCGCGCCCGTTGGCGTGCATGCGCTCCAGCAAATCGGAGTTGAAGAACGCACTGTAGCGCCACTTGGTCAGCAGCCAGTCACCCGGCTTGGGCGTCAGCGCGTCGACCACCTCGCGGTCGGCGGGGCTGGCCTTCATGCCAGGGCCCCAGAAATCCTTGAGCAGCCCGCGCTGTGCCTCGCTCATGCTGCCTGGCTGGGCGGTGTAAGCCACCGGCACGTCGTGGTCGACAGCCCACTGGCGAATGCGCGCGGAATTCGCCACGACGGCTTCACGCAGGGCATCGGGCAAGGGCCGCAGGAAATAACGCTGCATGTCATGCACCAACAGCACGGCGCGCTCGGGGTCGACGCGCCATTGCGCGAGGTTGACGGGCAGGTCGCGGGCAGTAGGCAGGGCGTACGGGGCAATCGATGGAATGCCAGTCATGGCGACAAACTCCAGTCAAAGGTAGGCAAGGGTGGAGGAGGGCAGGTTTTTCCAGGCCATCACTGCAGTAATGGCTTGCCAAGGGGTCAGGCGTGGGTCGCACAGGCTTTTGTAGTGGCTGGCCACCTGGCTCAGGCCGGCGGCATCGGAGGCGCACTCGCTGACGTCATCAGGGGTGGTTTCCAGGTGCAGGCCGGCAGCCACGCCACCGGCCGAGGTCACGGCATGTTTGAAGGCGGTGATTTCCTCGGTGATGGTCTGCACCATGCGGGTCTTGTTGCCGCAGGGCGCGACGATGGTGTTGCCGTGCATCGGGTCGCTGAGCCAGATGATCTTGTGCCCGGCGTGGCGCACCGCTTCAACCAGTGGCGGCAGGCGATCGGCGACTTTGTGGGCGCCCATGCGCGCAATCAGGGTCAGGCGGCCGGGCTCGCGCCGTGGGTCCAGGCGCTCGCACAGGCTCAATAACTGGTCCCGGGTGATGTCCGGGCCGACCTTGCAGGCCACCGGGTTGAGCACTTCGCTGAGCAGTGCCACGTGAGCACCCGTCAACTGACGGGTACGCTCGCCGATCCACGGCCAGTGGGTTGAGCCGAGAAACACCCGGCCCTGTTCGTCCTTGCGCACTTGCGGCAATTCGTAGTCGAGCACCAGCATTTCGTGGCTGGTCCAGGCGGGAGAGCCGCTGAGCTGTTCCTTGCTGGCGGGTTCTTTCCAGCCCAGGTGTTGCATGATGTCCTGGGCCGCGCGATAGCCTCGTACCAGGCGTTGTGCATCATGCTGGCGATGGTTGCAGACCGCTTCGCGGCCGTTGACCATGTCACCGCGGTACACCGGCAACTCGACATCGCCGATGCGCTCGCTGTTGTTGGAACGCGGCTTGGCGAACTGCCCGGCAATCCGCCCGACGCGCACCACCGGTTGCTGGGTCACCAGCCGGAACGCACCGGCCAGGATGTCCAGCACCGCGGCCTTGCGGGCCACGTGGCTGGGAGCACTTTCATCCATGTCCTCGGCGCAGTCTCCGGACTGGATGATCATCGCTTCGCCCGCCGCCACCCTGGCCAAGGTGGCACGCAGTACCAGGATGTCTTCGACGCGAATCAGTGATGCGCTGTCCCTGAGGTAGGCCTGCGCGTCATGCAATTGTGAGGGCTCGCTCCATTGAGGCTGCTGGAACGCTTCACAACTTAGAACCCGTTTCAGTAAGTCTTCCATGATGCGATTACTCTCCCAAAGGATTAAGTAGGAATGCCTTCACGCTTGATCTGCGGCACGGGGATGCCCAAGGCGCGCAGTTGTTGAAAGACGTTCATGAACTCGCGATTGCGTTTTACTTTGCCGTCCTCCAGCTCGAAGGAGTGCAGGAAGTGGTTCTCGTAATACCCTTCGGGATAACCTGGAAAGAGGATCTTGCCGTGGCCATCGCACTCGACCCAAAAATGGTTGGGGTCGTCGGTTTCAAATACGTTGACGTTGTACCATTCCCAATCCGGGAAGCACTTGAGTGACCAAACAGCATGTTCGGCCAACTTGTCTTTGCCACTGATTACAATGGGCGCGCCAGTGTCTGTGGTCCACAAGCCACCCGAACCGTCCTCGGTAAACAGTTCATGGCGGCGCAGGCGATCCTGGCCATGGGTGCGCATATATTGCTCGACCGTGGCGCGGTTCTTGCGGCGAAGTTCGCTGCTGTCGTGAGCGGTTAGTTGTCGCGCTGCATGAGTAGGCATGTTCACTCTCCAATAATGAAAGGGTTTATGAGGCGGGGATACCTTCACGCTTGATGCTTGGCACCGGAATGCCCAAGGCGCGCAGTTGTTCGAAGGGGTTCATGAATTCACGGTTTTGCTTGATCTTGCCGTTGTCCAATTCGAAAGAATGGATGTAATGGTTTTCGCAATAACCTTCCGGATAGCCGGGAACCAGGGTTTTGCCACGGCCATCACTTTCGACCCAGAAGTGGTTGGGGTTGTCGGTTTCAAACACCCGCACGTTGTGAAACTGCCAGTCTGGGAAGCACTGCTCGAGCCACACGCCAAGGGCGGCAAGTTTCGCGTGGCCCTTGAATACCAGGGGTTCACCGGTTTCGGTGTTCCACGAACCGCCGCTGCCATCCGGGGTGAACAGTTCATGCCGACGCAGGCGATCTTTGCCATGAGTGCGCATGTACTGTTCCACGGTGGCGCGGTTTTTTCGGCGAAGTTCAAGCTGATCATTAAAGCCACTGGCGCAAAGCGAAACCGACATGAGCCATGTTCTCCTTAGTTTGATTAACGTTTTTGAAAATCAAGTAAATATTTAGTTAATAACGCGCGTCAGCATTGACAGGTTTTAACTGTGGAGGGTGAGAGCGTGCTGAGGCGTGTTGTTTATACACCTGCACTTCTCGCGGCAGGAACTACCAGATCTTGTAGCGGCGGGTGCGTGAATGGGTTGGATGCAAATCCATCGGAGGGTGTGTTGCACTATTGTGAATCAACCGGCTCGTTCGTCGGCCAAACCGTACCGATGGCCCGCTAACATCGCCAGGCTATCAATGGCCTATGGCTAGTTAGTTCGTTAGGCACAATAAACCCTTCGCTATTGCGAAGCGGTCTATAACCTTCGAACATTGTGTATTGACATGAGTTCAGGTTCGTCTAGTCTCACGACTCGTTTCCAACTCGAGTGGTGTTCAAATGGAATTAGGACAGCTGTTGGGATGGGATGCTTATTTTTACAGTATCTTTGCGCAAACTATGAACATGCAGGAATTTACGGCTGTTGCATTGAGGGCCTTACGTGAACTGCAGTTTGATTTTTTCGCCTATGGCATGTGCAGCGCAACGCCGTTTATGCGGCCCAAAACGTATATGTACAGCAATTATCCCAAGGATTGGATAGCGCGATACCAGGCAGCGAACTACGCGGCGATCGACCCCACGGTGAAACACAGCAAAGTCTCGTCCGCCCCCATTTTGTGGAGCAATGAGCTATTCAAGGGGTGCCCTGAGCTGTGGTCTGAGGCCAACGATTCGAATCTGTGCCATGGCCTGGCGCAACCTTCGTTCAACACCCAGGGCCGGGTAGGGGTGTTGAGCATCGCACGCAAGGACAACGTCATCAGCCCTCAGGAGTTCGAAGCCTTGAAGCCGGTGACCAAAGCGTTTGCCGCGGCGGCCCACCAGAAAATTTCTGAGCTGGAGAATGACGCTCGTGTGTTCAACACGGATGTCGAGTTCAGCGAACGGGAGTGTGATGTGCTGCGCTGGACCGCGGACGGCAAAACCTCCGAGGAAATTGGCGTGATCATGGGCGTGTGCACCGATACCGTGAATTACCATCACCGCAATATCCAACGCAAAATCGGCGCCAGCAACCGTGTGCAGGCGGTGTCTTACGCGGTGGCGCTGGGGTATATCTGAGGTTCATCGACTGCCGCCGAGCCATCCCCAAAGGATGACTCGGCCGGTATCAAGCGGTGTCTTTCAACAGTGCGCCGGGCATGAAGGCTGAAGGCGGGCGGACGCCCCGGTGGTGTTCACGGTGAGCCGAGAGTTTGATCGCGAGGATTTTTTCGTCCTGGTGCACGGTGACCGGTCCCAGTCGTTCGTAGTTGACCCCGTTGATTTTGTAATAGCGCTCCATCTTGCTGTTGACGATGCCGACAATGAAATCGGCGCCTGCCAGACTGGCGGTCTTCAGGCTTCTCCAGAACAACGGCATGGCCAATTGCGGCTCGCGGGTGGTGAAGCGTGTCATTTCCCAGATGACAGGATCCTTGGGCGGCGTGCCAGCGCAGGTATGGCTGAAAACACCCTCCAGCAGATTGGGGAATGGGGTGGGTATCAGACGCGCGCAGCCGACAATGGCGCGGTGCTCGCTGAACGCCAAGAGGTAGCGCGCATGCTCGGTGTCGTACTGATCCCATTCACAACCCGCCTGGTGCGGATGGCCAGGCAGCCGCCAGCCGAGTTTCTCGACAAATTGCTCGTGCCGAAAGCGGCCTAGCCTGAGTTTGAGCTCGTCGCTCATTGCGCTCAGCGTGTGCTCTTCCATGTGCATGGCCCGGAGCTCCTTGGGGGTGGGGGTGAGTGCGGTTTTTATAGAGGACTTGCACAGGCTTGGCACCTACAAGATCTTGTAGGTGGCGTTGGCATGCGGTTCGCAGATTTGATTCTTCGGTCAATTTTTTGTAACAGCTTGTTTGCGGCTGACGCATAAACCTATAAAGTTAACCTTTCGGTCAGCTTTGCACTGCCACGTACAGCCTTTTGTTCCGGCAAAAGCGCTTCTGCCAGACCCGAGATCCCCAGAACATAACCATAAGGGCGGACCTATAACCGCCCAGAGGATGATCCATGTCCAACCGTGATATCTCCCGGCGCTCGTTCCTTCAGGGCGGGCTGGTGGCGGGTGTGAGCGTGACGCTTACACCGCTCAGCACCCAGGCGCTGGCTGCGTTGATGGAAAACAGCGTGACCGTGCCGTCCGAGCAATGGCTCGGTAACAATGGCAAGGCGCGCTCGCGTAACGACGCCTTGTCCAAGGTCTGCGGCAGCAAAGTCTTTGCCCGCGACATCCGTTCCAAGGACATGCCGGGCTGGCCGCAGCAACAGGGCCACGCCCTGTTGCTGAAAACCACCAAGGCCGATCGCATCTACGCCGGCTACGATCTGTCGTGGCTTGGCGCCGACCTGCAACCTGACCGCATCGTGACGGCCGCCGACCTGGACAAAGACGGCATCGTCTTCCCGGAAGAGCACGCGCCGGATCCGCTGTTGCCCGAAGGCCAGGTGCCGATGTTCATCGGTCACCCGGTGGCGATCCTGATCTGGAACGACTTCGAGCGGTTCCGGCAGGCCAAGGCCAAGCTCAAATTCAATGACAAAGCGATCCGTTACGGCGCCTCTGCGCCGTATTACGAACGTGACCCGTATGGCAGCTTCCGCTATGTACGCGTTGGCGGTGCGACCTCAGCGGACGAAGATGAATTCGCCAGCCTCAAGGATTCGATCCTGTTCCCGATGCTGAAAAACCGTCGTCCGGTGTGGAATTCCCAGCCGGACCTGCACGGCAACCTCACCGAGCGCGGGCTGTTTTACGCCGACCGGATGAAGCAGCAAATCGACACGCCGCCCGACCACTGGCTGGTGTTTGACGAGCGCTACAAAACCCCGTCGATTGAACCGGCCGCGATGGAACCGGACAACGGCAACGGCTGGTACGACCCGGCCACCAGGACTTTGCACTTTGTCGTCGCCACCCAGTGCCCGCTGGAAGCGGCCACCGAAACCGCGAAGATGATTGCGCCATCGCGCTTCGGCCTGGCGAATCTGCACATGCACCCGGGCTACACCGTCGGTTACGGCTCCAAGGACCACAACATTTTTGTCTACTACGCAGCCCTCGCCGCGTTGTACGGCGCGGGTGTGCCGGTGCGCCTGGCCAACGACCGCTATGAGCAGTTCCAGAGCGGCATCAAGCGTCACCCGTTCGACATCCGCTACCAATTGGCGGTGGACAAAAACGATCACAGTTTCCAGATTTTCCGCGCCGAGATGAACGTCGATGGCGGCGGGCGCATCAACTACAGCCCTTCGGTGGCGGCGGTTGGCGCCACGGCAGCGCAGTCGATCTACTACATGCCGCAGAACGACCTGCAGGTCACGGCCTACCATTCCCGCGCGGTTGAAGCGGGCTCGATGCGCGGTTACGGCACCCTGCAAAGCATGGCGTCGACCGAGATGATGGTCGACGAAATCGCCGGCCGTCTCGGCATCGACGCCATCGACCTGCGCAAGAAAAACGCCATGCTGTCGGGCATGAAAAACACCCAGGGCGCGGTGCCGGCCGGCGCATTGCGCTTGCACGAGATTCTCGACAAGGCAGCTGTCCATGACGTCTGGAAAAATCGCAACCTGATCAAAAAGACACGCGAAGCCGCTGACCCGGATCACTGGTATGGCGTCGGTTTTGCCATCTGCCAAAAAGACTTCGGTACCGGTTCCGAGGCGCCGATGGCCAGCATCGAATTCACCGCTGAAGGGCACGTGACGTTGCGCCATATCGGCATTGAAATCGGCACCGGCATGTCCACCTCGCAAGCCCTGGTGGTGGCGGATTTCATCGGCATTCCGGCCACGCAAGTGAAGACCGGCGAAACCGAATGGAAAGAGTTGCAACTGACCACGGGCGGCAACCCGTACACCATGAGCCAGGCCGAACAGGATGGTTTGCTGCGCAACCCACGTTGGGTCGGCAAACTGGCGTCGGCCTCGTCGGCGACCAACTCCGCGTACTACTTCAGCCACGCCACCCGTGAAGCCTCACGGGTGCTGTTCAACCATGGCTTGTGGCCGGCAGCGTTGCAGATCTGGGGCCAAGGCCCTTACGGCGGCCAGGCCAACCCGTACGTGGTACGCCGCGAAGATGCGCATTGGGTCGACGGCAAACTCACCGCCAACGGCATGCAGCCGCTGAGTTTTGAGCAATTGGCCAGGTACGCGCACGAAAAGGGCCTGGTGACCGGCGCTACCGTGCACGGCTTCAACCGCTGGAGCTGGGCCGAGGCCGAGTACAGCATCGACGGCGTGCGCGAGCGTCTGCCCCTGGATGCTTTGGCGGTGAAGTACGGCGACGGCGCGCCGAAGGCGAAACTGGCACAGATGACCAGCAACGGTTTCCATCTGCTGGATCGCCAGAACGTCCACTACCCGGACACCCAGTTGAACAACGCGGCGGTGACTTACTACAGCCCGGTCGCGACGCTGGTGGAGTTGAAAGTGAACAAGGGCTCCGCCGAAGTGCAAGTGCTCAACCACCACTCGTGGGTCGAGTGCGGTCGGGTGCTGGTGGAAGAGTTGGTCAAGGGGCAGCTCGAAGGCGGGATCGCCATGGGCATCGGCCATGCGTTGATGGAAGAGATGCCGCTGTACGAAGGCGGGCCGGGGGAGGGTGACTGGAATTTCAACCGTTACCGCTTGCCGATGGCCCGACACGTTGCCGTGTGGAACCAGACGGCTGAAATCCTGCCGCCGTTGTCGCCGAGCGACCCGTCCAAGGGCATCGCAGAAGTGGTGATGATCCCGATCGTCGGCGCTATCGGTAACGCCGTGGCCCACGCCATCGGCAAACGTGTCCGCGACCTGCCTATCACTTCTGCGCGCATCAAGGAGGCCCTCAATGGCTAACCGTCCGTTTCAACTGACCCTCAACGGTCAATCCGTCGGCCCGGTGGACATCCCTGATGACCTGCCGATGATCGACTACCTGCACGAATACAAAAACCTCACCGGTTCGCGGCTCGGCTGCGGCCAGGGCATCTGCCACGCCTGCGTGGTGATCGTCGACAACCCGGACGGCACCAGCGAAGAAGTGCGCACCTGCATCACCGGCGCCCACTATTTCGAAGGCAAAAAAGTGCGGACCATCGAGGGGCACGCGACCCGCGACGAGCAGGGCAACGTCACTCAACTGAACCCGATCCAGCAGCGTTTCGTCGACGAATTCGCCTTCCAGTGCAGCTATTGCGCGCCGGGTTTCGTCAATGCCGCGACCCTACTGGTCGAGAAGCTGCAGCGTCAGCCCATCGCTAAAAGCCTGCTGGAAAAAGTCATCGAGGACAGCCTCGGTCACCACATCTGCCGCTGCACCGGCTACGTGCGTTACTACAACGCGACCCGCAACGTGCTGACCGATCTCGGCCTGGTCAAGGAGGGTTAAGCATGAAGTATCTACTTTCCCGCCTGGCATTGGCGGTTGGTCTGGCTGCGCCGGTGTTGTTGGCGCATGCGGATGATCAAGTGAAGCGCGGCGAATACCTTGCCCGCGCCGCTGACTGCATGGCCTGCCACACCGCACCGGGCGGCGCGCCGTTTGCGGGCGGCCTGCCGATTGTGTCGCCGTTCGGCACCATCTATGGCACCAACATCACCCCGAGCAAAGCGCACGGCATTGGTGTGTACAACGATGATGAATTCTTCGCCGCGCTGACCGAAGGCAAACGCCGCGATGGTGCGAACCTGTACCCGGCAATGCCGTACACCTCATATCACCTGATGCCGCGCGCAGATTCGGACGCGATCCATGCGTACCTGAAAACCATCGAGCCGATTGAACGTGCGGCGCCGGTCACTCGCCTGAGTTTCCCGTTCAACGTGCGCCTGGGCTTGATGGGCTGGAACCTGCTCTACGGCAAAGACGTGAAACTCGCGCCGGCCGAGGGCAAAAGCGACACCTTCAAGCGGGGTGAATACCTGGTCGAAGTGCTCGGTCACTGCGGCGAATGCCACACCCCACGCGGGTTGCCCGGCGCCATGCAGCAGGACAAACGCCTGACCGGCGGCCTGCTCAACGGCTACTTGGCACCGAGCCTGTTGGCCACTGACCTGGCCGCTCGCGGCTGGAATCAACAAGACCTGAGCACCTTCCTCAAGCACGGCATGAGCGCCCAGGGCACGATGTTCAACGAGATGTTCCCGGTGTTCCACAACAGCACCCAGGGCCTCAGTGACCCGGACCTGGCGGCGATGGCCACCTACCTGCTCGGCGATCCAGCCCCGGCCGCCAAAGTGCTGAGCGAGGTGCCACTCGACAACATGAGCCCAAGCGCCCAACGCGGTCGTCAGGATTACCTGAACGTGTGCGCCGGTTGCCACGCGCCGAACGGCGAGGGCAAGCCGCACATCGCGGTGGCCATGCGCGGCAACACCACGTTGCGCCTGGAAGATCCGCGCAACCTGTTGCGGGTGATCGAAGACGGCATCGGCGAGCAGACATTCACCGGCTTTGAACGCATGCAACCGATGCCCGGCTTTGCCGACAAGCTCACTCCGGCACAGCTGACCGATTTGCTCAATTATCTGCGCCAGGGTTGGGGCGGTCAGTCGAGTGAGCTGGCGGTCAGCGACGTGCAGAAGCTTCAGGCCGATGCACCACCGGCCGAGCACAAGGCGCACTGACATGCAGCATCTGGATCTGCAAGTCATTCGCCGGGCGCTGGAATGGTCGACGGCCGGCCAGCCGGTTTGGCTGTGCACGGTGCTCGCCACCTACGGCTCGGCGCCCCGTGCGCCGGGCTCGTTGCTGGCAGTGAACGTGAGCGGGCAATGGATCGGCTCGCTGTCGGGTGGCTGCGTTGAGGAAGACTTTCTTGAGCGAGTGGCCGAAGGCGCGTTTGAGCAGGCGGTCAACGTCGTTCGTTACGGCGAAGGCGAGGACCCGCGCTCGCGAGTGAGCCTGCCGTGTGGCGGCGTGCTCGATGTGCTGGTAGAGAAGCTTGCGCCGGACTGCGCGGTTCAGGCCCATCTGCGCGAGCTGGAGTGCGCGTTGCTGGGCCAGCGCCGACTAATTCGCGAAGTCGACCTGGCCAGCGGTGCGCGCCGCGTGTGTGCAGACAGCGAGCAGGGCGCGCGCATCGAGCGCGAGATCGACCGAGTCCGTGTGCGGGTCGGCGCGGCGCAGCGTTTGTTGCTGGCGGGCTATTCCAGTGTCGCCCAGGCCTGCGCCGAGTTTGCCGTGGGCCTGGGGTTTGAGGTGATTCTGTGCGACCCACGCGACGAGGTGCTCGAAGGCGTGGTGCTGCACAACGTCGAGATCCGCCGCCAGCTGCCGTCGGTGTTCATCGCTGACGGCGGCTGCCACAGCGACACTGCGGTGGTCGCGTTGACTCATGATCCGCGTATTGATGATCTGGCGATGATGGAGGCGGTGCGCACCGACGCGTTTTACATCGGTGTAATGGGTTCGATGCGCACGTCACAAAAGCGCTTCGAGCGCTTGCGGCGAATTGGCAGGTTGGACGAGGCCCAATTGGCGCGCATCCATGCGCCGATCGGTTTGAACCTGGGCAGCAAGACTCCGGCGGAAATCGCGTTGGCGGTGCTGGCCGATATTCTTCGTACGCGCAGCGGCATCGCGCGGGATCGACTCTGACCCGCCTGTGATCGGCGCTTTCAAAGGTATCGGCGCGGTGATTGCCAAGTAATGGGCCCAGGATGCCGACCGCGCATTACCTGGGCTTGCCTGGTAACAGCCTGTGCAATTGAGCCAGTTGAGCTTCCAGGCTGGCAACTTGTGCCTCAAGTTCGCGCACGCGTTCGCTGGCCGCGACTTCGGCGCTGACATCCTTCTGGATGCCGATGTAATAGGTGAGGTGATCCGCCTGGTTAAATACGGGAGTAATCGATAGCTCATTCCAGAAGGCACTGCCGTCCTTACGGTAGTTGCGAATGATTTGCCGGCAGGGCTGATGCGACTTTATCGCCTCGCGGATCACGACCAAACCCGCCTGGTCTCGGTCGTCACCCTGCAGGAAGCGGCAGTCCTGGTACAGCGTTTCGTCAGCGTTATAGCCCGTAAGGCGCATAAAGGCGGGGTTGGCGTAGATCAGGATATGCTCATCGCCTTCCTGCTCCGCAATGACAATGCCATCTTCCGAGGTTTCAACCATCAGTTTCAGCAGTTCTGCGTCGATCATCTTCAGAGCCCCGGCGAATTTCACATCATTCTAGGACAACTTGAGGGGCAAGCGCGTTTCGGAATGATTGAACGTATCCCTGTGACCGACCGAAGCATGGCCGACGACTCGCTGTGAAGGTGCGTTTTACAGCGTCTCTTTTTATGGGCGTCGCAGACGAGGTGCTCATAAAAAGTGGAACTCCGACTCTTCACCACCGGTCAACTTTTCTGTCCACATCCCCTGGCTGCGATGGTGTTGAACGTGGCGCCATCGCAGTGGGCTTATTTAAGCGTCCCACTGACATTAAGGTTTATGAATATGAAGAGTGAACAGGTAGAAGGTGTTGCAGAGAAACTGGCCGGCAAGGCGCAGAGCGCGGTCGGGAAGCTGATGGGTGATTCGAAGCTGGAAGCTGAAGGCGCTGGACGTCAAGCTGCGGGCCATCTGACCCAAACCTATGGCGATGCACTCGACAGCGTGTCTACGTTCGTCAAGGAAAAACCGGTCGCTGCACTGGCCATTGGCGCAGTAGCCCTGCTTGTGCTCGACCGTCTCTTGCGCCGCTAAGCCGCAAGGAGAGGGCTTGTGTCGCTTTCCCTCGCACTGCCCAGGGCGTCTACCTTGACAGTGCGAGGACCTAAGCCTGTAGGTCTGCTTATTGGTAAGGCAGAGCGCGATGGACACGCCAGGCACGCTGGATCAACTGGCTACCACCGACCTTAGGTCAATCACAGAATTATGGCTCTGCGGGACGCATACCCATCTCGCCAAGGCGTCAAACGTGACGGCTAAAGCATTGGCGTGAATCGATCGAAGAACCGATCTGTTTATGCCCATTAATGCTGGGTCGAACACATGCAATGATGCCGCCGTTGCCTCTACCGCATCCGGGAATGCCCATGTTCGAACATCTCGACCTCAACGCGCTGATTGCCATCTACGGCTACTGGGTCATCTTCGTGGGCTGCCTGCTGGAAGGCGAAACAGTTTTGCTCCTCGGCGGTATGGCTGCACACCAGGGCACTCTGCAATGGCTGCATGTGATCGGCTGGGCCACGCTGGGCGGCATACTCGGCGATCAGTTACTGTTCTGGACCGGACGTTATTCCGGGAGCCGCCTGCTGCCCAAACTCAAGCGTCACCAGTCTGCCATCCAACGGGTGGAGCGCCTTATCCATCGTTACCCCATGACGTCTGTATTCGCTGTGCGCTTTCTCTACGGAATGCGCTTAGTGGGGCCTATGGTGATAGGTGCAAGCGGTCTGGCCCCTTGGCGTTTCGCGCTGATTAATGTGCTGAGTGCGGCAATCTGGGCCACCCTGTTCGTCAGCGCCGGCTATTGGGCTGGCGAAGCATTGCAGCATTTCTTTGGCGACCTGCGACCGTATCGCCTGCCGATCTTCATCGGGGTGGTAGCCCTTGTGAGCCTTGCGGCGCTGGTGCGGTATTTGCGCAGCCGAACCAAGGCGTTGCACCGCTGACGCATTGGCATAGCCCTGCGTGCCTACCAGGGAAGGCGCTCTCCGTTATACGCGAAGAAATTGCCGCTGTCGGCAGGCTCCAGTCGGTCGATCAGTAACAGTAATTCGTAGGCGGCCACGTTTGCCGGCCTGGCGGCAGATGCGCCTCGAAAGGGTTGCGACAGCGCTGATACAACTGTGCCCGGATGAAGGCTCAGCAGTCGGCTCTGAGGTCGCGTTCTTGCCAGTTCGATGGCCGCCGTTTTAATCAGCATGTTCAGGGCTGCCTTGGAGGCGCGATAGGCATACCAGCCGCCCAAGCGGTTATCGCCGATGCTACCTACCTTGGCAGAGAGCATCGCCATCGCGCCGCGAGGGTCAAGCAAGGGCAAAAAGTGGCGCAAAACCAGCGCAGGCCCGATGGTGTTGACTTGAAATACCGCCTGCAACGCATCTGCATCAATCGCGGAATAACTTTTCTCAGGCTTTATCTTGTCGCGATGGAGCAGACCTGCGGCATGCAAGATCAACTGATACGGTGCTTGCTCAGTCAATTCGGCTGCTGCGCTGGCGATGCTGTCGGCATTCTCCAGGTCGAGGAATGGAACACTGTTGCGCCCTAACTCATGAACATGCGCGCACCGTGGGTCCTGGTTAAGCAACTCACAAAAAGCCGAGCCCAGCGCCCCACTGGCGCCTATCACGAGGGCACGATAGCCCTCACCCAGGGAATTCATCGTGAAGGAAGTGTTCATCCAGGCTCTCCTGCGTTCTGATGCGATGTGTTGGTGTTAGCCCCGTCGCCCTATCAGTTGCAGGAACTCCTGACGTGTCGCAGAGGACTCGCGAAAGGCGCCCAGCATTACCGATGAGGTCATCACCGAATTTTGTTTCTCCACACCCCGCATCATCATGCACATGTGCTTCGCCTCAATGACCACGGCCACGCCGGCGGCATCGGTGATGTGCTGGATGGCGTCGGCAATTTGTTTGGTAAGGTTTTCCTGGATCTGCAGGCGACGGGCGAACATATCCACCACTCGGGCCACCTTCGAGAGGCCCAGCACCCTTCCGGTGGGGATGTACGCTACATGCGCCTTGCCGATGAAGGGCAGCATGTGATGCTCACACAATGAGTACAGCTCGATGTCGCGCACGATGACCATTTCATCGTTTTGCGATTCGAACAATGCGCCATTGACCACATCCTCCAGACTCATCGTGTAGCCATTGCACAGGTACTGCATCGCGTTGGCTGCACGCTTGGGTGTGTCCAGCAGTCCTTCACGTTCAGGGTTCTCGCCTACGCCGACGAGAATTTCACGGTAATGTGCGGCGAGCGATGGGGTCGATGCGTTCATCTTGATTCCTCGCAGCCTTGCTGCGCTTTCTGTGACGGCAATCCTTGGCAGTAGGGGAGTATCTGCTGCACACGATCTGAGGCGTACGCCCTAGGACATGCCACGTCAGCCATGACCCTGGCTCTTCGTCGGCCCATGACCAAGCAAAGCGTTCTAGGTGTGCTTTTTTTTCGATGTGGATTGCTCGTCTGAGCCGGGGTTTGAAGCAGGCACCGCGCAACGGCTATCGACGCAGCGGCGCCCACCGTCTGGGTGGGGCAACCACGCCAAATGGGGACGTAAGCGGCAGAAAAGCCGATAGCCGAACTCGAGCAATGGGCGCAGGGCCCGCCACGTCAGTGGTGTTGCCCAAAAACCCAGGCCTGCGGCTCGCCAGCTCCATAGGGTGGCATCCAGGCCTGTTACCCAGCGTCCATCAGCGAAACGGGCGTGCAGCGACGACTGCATGTGCTCGAATGTGAACCCGAGTGCCTGGGCGTCGAATGCACGGCTGCTGATGTCCACAAACAGCAGTCGATCCTTTACGGCATGGCCGCGCAGGAGCTTGATTTCGCGCGCACACAGAGGGCATTCACCGTCAAAATACAGCGTCAGCGGCCAATTCACTTTCTTGTACATGGGCCATGCTCTTGTATAGGTTTTGTACAAGATAGGCTGAAAGAAACAGACTGACAATGGGCACTCTATTTTTGCTGTACTGAGCGTGGCCAACGGTGTGATACAGGTACGGACACGATATTGATGCAAACTCATTAAGCAAAAAGGCCGCCCATGAGTTCTGGGGCGGCCTTGTCTCTATGTCTGGTCGACGCTTAATTGCCTCTGTAGGTCGAGAAACCGTAGGGGCTGAGCAGTAATGGGATGTGGTAGTGCGGAAGCGTACCGTCTACCTCAAAAATGACCGGTACCTCCGGAAAGAAACTGGCAACTTTGTGCGCTTTGAACCATTCCCCGGTTTTAAACGTGACGCGGTAGGTGCCTTTCTCCAGCGCCTGACCCTCGGGGTACAACCCAGGAATACGCCCTTGCTCATTTGTCGCGGCGCTGTTGAGCATGTTCCAGTGGTTGCCGTCCTGTTTTTCCAGCGTGACATTGACGCCAGGGGAGGGCAGACCATCTTGTAAGTTGAGCACATGCACGCTGAGCGGGTTTCCTGCCGCCAGCGCCAGTGACGATACGACACTCAATACAAGGCCCGCGAAGCATGTTTTTAATCCAGTCATGATGATGTCCTTAGTTTTTGACGGTAGGTAGGATTTTGTCGATAGCGGCCAATGCGCACCCTTCATCGTTTGCGGCACCACCGGCACCGGCCACCCCGATCGCGCCAATGACTTGCCCTTCAAACAGCAACGGCACACCGCCGCCCAGCAGCAATAGCTCATTCAGGGTGTTGAGGTTTTCTGCATCGGGGGTACTGCGGGCCCGCTCTGCCAATAGTCGCGTTGGCGTCTTGGTCGACAGGGCGGTGTAGGCCTTGCGTTGGGCGGCTAATGTGTTGTGTGGGCCCACGTTATCGTCACGCTGCAGGGCGACTAAATTGCCCCCACGGTCGACAATGGCAGCAACACCTGTACGGCCATCGGCATGGCAGGCTGTCAGCGCGGCGTTGAGCAAATCATTGGCCATTGCCAGTGATACGTCGTTGCGCTGCAGCACTTGATCCGGGGCTGCAACGGCGAGCGCCGAGTTCATGGCGAGTGACATCAGCAATGAGGTCGAGAGGCTTATACGCATGCTTTGTCCTTTGTGTGGTCTGGCTGAGTCATAGCCAGGCATGATGCCCTGTGCACTCCGTCAAAATGATTGCCTGATGATTACCAAGATGTAATGTGCCAAAACGCTCGGGCGCGCTAGCCTATGCTCCAGTTCCGGAGGAAAAGATGCGTATCCTGGTCGTAGAAGATGAAGCGAAAACAGCGGATTACCTGCACAAAGCCCTGACTGAATCGGGCTACGTGGTGGAAGTCGCCCTGGATGGCCTGGAGGGCCAGTATCTGGCGCAGGAAAGTGAGTTCGACTTGATCATCCTGGACGTCATGCTGCCGGGCCTGGATGGATGGCAATTGCTGCAGATTATTCGGCGCAAGTGGCAAACCCCGGTGCTTTTTCTGACGGCCAGGGACTCTGTGGAGGATCGGGTCAAGGGGCTTGAGGCAGGGGCCGATGATTACCTGGTCAAACCTTTTTCCTATGCCGAGTTGTTGGCGCGCGTACGTACCTTGCTGCGCAGGGGGCCGCCACGTGAGGTCGAGCAGTTCCTGGTTGCAGACCTGAGCCTGGATCTGTTGCGGCGTAAAGTGACGCGCGGGGGAGAGCGCCTCACCCTGACCAACAAGGAGTTTGCCCTGTTGCACCTGCTGGTCAGCCGTGAAGGGGAGGTGCTATCGCGCTCGTTGATTGCTTCGCAGATCTGGCAGATGAACTTTGACAGTGATACCAATGTGGTCGACGTCGCCATCCGGCGACTGCGCGCCAAGGTTGACGATCCTTACCCGCTCAAGTTGATACAGACAGTGCGTGGCATCGGCTACATGCTTGAGGTGCAATCCTGAAACTGCTTCCGCGCGCCCTGAGCTTGCGCCTGGCGGTCATGTTCGCATTAGTCAGCGCGCTGCTGCTGGGCTCCATTGGTTTTTACCTTTATCAGTCGTTACAGCGAGAAATCGCGTGGCGCGATGACCAGGCCCTGCTCGGGCGCCTGGAGCGCATGCAGGCGCTGATCAACGACAGTGTCAGCGTCGAGCAACTCAGAAATCGGCCCAAGCTATACGAAAATATGCTGGGCAATCGCGACAACCTGCTGTGGATCATCGATGACACAGGCCAGGTGCTGATCGAAATCAACCCCATCAGCATGAGCTTGCCCACGTTACCAGCTGCAGCCCAGGCTCAATTGGGTGACGGTGATACTTCGGTGCCGGTGCGGCTTGCCTGGCAGCATGTCATGCAGGGTGATCGCGGCTTGACCCTGATCGCTGGCAAGTTATTGAGCGAGCGCGAGCAAATGCTGGGGGCTTACCGACTCAAGCTGTGGCTCGCGATGTCGGTCGGCGCGCTGCTGGCTTTCGTACTCGGCGGGTGGGTCAGTCAGCGAGGGTTACGACCTGTGCGCCTGCTGGCCACGCGCGCTGCCGCCATTGATGCACACCATCTGCATCTACGGCTGGATGAGTTCAACGAATTTAGTGAACTGCAAGTGCTCAGCCAGGCGCTTAATCAAATGCTCGCACGCCTCGAAGAGGGGTTCGCCCAGCTATCACGGTTCTCAGAGGATCTGGCCCATGAGATGCGAACTCCGCTCACTAACCTGATGGGGCATACCCAACAATCCCTGAGGCATGGTCGTTCAATTGAGGACTATCAGAACCTGCTGGTTTCCAATCAGGAAGAATATGAGCGTCTGGCACGAATGATCGACAGCATGCTGTTTCTCGCTCGTAACGAGCAGTCGCATGCGTTGGTGAGTGATGAGCTCATCAACCTGCACGATCTAGTCGAGCAACTGTGTGAGTATTTTGAAGGCGTGGCGCAAGAGCGTGACGTCACGCTGATCAATCAGGCCCATGACCACTTGCGTGCCGATCCGGCCTTGGTCCGTCGAGCATTGGCTAACTTGCTGTCCAACGCGCTGCGTTATGGCGCTACTGCCAGCGCGGTGACGATTAGCAGTGTGGTGCGGGAGGACAGGATCGAAGTCACCGTGCACAACCAAGGCCCGCCGATTTCAGCGCAACATCTACCTCGGCTGTTTGAGCGCTTCTACCGGTGCGACCCGTCACGCAATCAGCCGGACGATTCTGGTGGCTTGGGGTTAGCAATCGTGCGCTCAATCATGCAATTGCATGGCGGGCGCGTAACCGTTGAGAGCACTGGAACGGGTACGCGCTTTTGCTTGGTGTTTCTGCTACAGAATGCTTGAGCGAATGCCCTTGAGCCTATCCGTTGTGGCACGATCTAGGGTATCAAGCGCATCTCGCGGAGTTTGTCGAACACATCGAAAAAGGCTTGATCGCTCGCTTGGTAGGCGGTGAAGCCCATTGCACGGCTCTTCGACATATCAGTGACGACTTCGATCGGTCGACCAAGGTCTGCATCGGTGTGCCAGGGGGATATCAGGCGACCAATATCGGCTTCTTTCAAGCCGTGCTCCGCGACTATTTGCGTCCACACGGCTTGGTCGTCAGCCATTTGTTTCTCGAGAGGTGAAAGTGAGGCGGGATAATCGGCAGCAGGCAGGTCGAAGTATTCAGCAATTCGGCTCCACATCCACTTCCAGCGAAACACATCGCCATTAGTGACATTGAAAGCCTGGTTGGCCGCCGCCGGCGTAGTGGCCGACCACAGTTGTTGTTTCGCCAACTGCCGTGCATCCGTCATATCGGTGAGGCTGTTCCACTGCACGCTTGATCCCGGAAATACAAAAGGGCGACTGGTTTTTTTGCAAATCGAGGCGTAGACGGCGAGGGTGGTTGCCATATTCATCGCGTTGCCGACGGCAACGCCGGTGACGGTATGCGGGCGGTGAACGCTCCAGGTGAAGCCGTCCTTTTCGGCAGCGGCGAAAAGTTCGTCCTCTTGGGCGTAATAGAAATTCTCCACATTCAGACGCCCCTGATCTTCGCGGAACGGTGTTTGCGGGAGGCTGCCTTTGCCATAGGCTTCGAAAGGCCCGAGGTAGTGTTTCAGGCCAGTAACCAGTGCTACGTGCTTAACGCTCCTGGCTGGTCGAATAGCGGCCAGCACGTTGCGTACCATGGCGGCATTAACGCGAATGTTTTCGGCCTCGGTGGCTTGCCGTGACCATGTGGTGATGAACACATGAGTAGGTTTCAGGTCCGCAAGCGCACGTTCCAGCGAAGCGGGATCTTGGAGGTCTGCGGCGATGGGGATCACGCCTTGCGATTGTGAAGGGCGCCTCGATAGCGCGGCGACCTGCCAATGGTTGTCGATTAATAACTGAGTGATGGCGCTGCCGACAATGCCGCTGGCGCCGACGACCAAAGCTGTTAGGCTCATGAGTTCCTCCTAGATTTAGAGTTGGGAGTTCACCCGAGCAGCAGAGGTTCAACCTAAACCGGATCCGTATGGGCGTGTTTTTCTACCGGTTTTTTCTCGCACTTTAGTCATAATCGATTGCGGAACCCGCAGTCGACAACTGTGATTATCCATACGCCCAAATTGTCATGGCAGCGTCCAGAGCATCAGGCGGGAATACGTGTATTGCTGGAGTCTCTCCAGAGATACATCGCTGCACTCCGACAGGATGCCGAGGCTCTCAACGAGGCTGAGAGGTATACGGTGCTGGGGGCGGTTCATCCTAAAGACTCAAGGATTTGCGCCTTGAGCGTTACCGCGATTTAGGCAGGTGCTCGAACAGCGTGGAGCACACACCATGGATGTGTTCTTCAATCAGCTTGACGGCCAATTCCACATCCCTTGCCTGGCAGGCTTTGACGATGGCGCGATGCTCGGCATCGGCGGTGGCCTTGCCGTCGGACAGCACGATCTGCATGCGCAGATAACGCTCGATTTTGTCGTGGATCGAGCGGATCAGGTTGAACATGAACGGCCGCTGCGCCGCCTCATAAATGCACGCGTGAAACGCCCAATTCATCTCCGCCCAACGGCCCGCATCTTCGCCCGTCAGGAAGTCATCGAGGATGGCATAGGCGCGAGCGAAATGTTCTTCGGTGAGATTGGGAATGGCGTAGCGGGTGATCTCCACCTCCAATAACACGCGCACCTCAAAAATCTGGGCGAGTTCCGCTTCGCTGATGCGTGTGACCATAGCACCGCGATTGCGCTGGAACTCTACCAAGCCTTCTGCTTCCAGGCGCTTGAGGGCTTCGCGCACCGGGATCTTGCTGACGTTAAAGGACTTGGCGATATCGTCCTGACGAATCGGATCGTCTTCGGCAATTTCGCCCGAGATGATCGCATTTCGCAGGTATTTGGCGATGACTTCCGAGGTCGAGGGTGCCACACCAAGGTTTGGGGCATTGGACAGGGACAATGACACGATGGCTCTCCTGAGCAGGCGAATACGTATATGTTATACGAATTTTTGCAGGCGCCGCTATGCTCCTTGCCGGGCTATTGCTCCGGTAATGCGCCATCAGTGAAGTCACCGTTGACCAACCGGTGAATTTTCAACGGGTTGGCATTCTTGAGTGCATCCGGCAGGGCGAAGTCCGGGAAGTTTTGGAAGCATACCGGGCGTAAAAACCGTTCGATGGCCAACGTGCCTACCGACGTCCCGCGTGCATCGGAGGTGGCGGGGTAAGGGCCGCCGTGGATCATGGTGTCGGTCACCTCCACACCCGTAGGGTAGCCGTTGACCAGCAGGCGGCCGGCCTTGGTTTGCAGCAGCGTGACCAGGTGCAAAAAGTCCTGAAGGTCTTCGGGCTCGGCCAGCAGCGTGATGGTCAGCTGGCCTTGCAGGTTTTCCAGCGCTTCAATCAGGCGTTCAGTGGTGGAGGCGGTTACCACAATGCTTGCAGGACCAAAGACTTCTTCTTGCAGGGTTGCTTCCCCGCCGATCAAAAGCTCTTCATCGGCGCTGAACAGTTGCGCCTCGGCGAGAGTGGTGGGCGCGCGTCCACACAGGTGCGTTAAACCAAAGCTTTTGTGAAGGCGCTCCACACCCGCGCGATAGCTGGCGAAAGTGCCCGCGTTGAGCATCGCCTGGGCCGGTTTTTGCGCCATGTACAACGTGAGCGCCGCCGTCAGTTCGGAGAACGCCGGGCTGGCCAGGCCGATGATCAAGCCCGGATTGGTGCAGAACTGCCCGCAACCCAGCACCACCGAATGGGCCAGCTCTTCGGCAATCTTCTGTCCACGCAACCTGGCCGCGCGCGGCAACACGATTACCGGATTGATGCTCGACATCTCGGCAAATACCGGGATCGGTTCTGGGCGTGCCGCTGCCATGTCGTACAGAGCTCGGCCGCCTTTGAGCGAGCCTGTAAAACCGACCGCCTTGATAGCCGGGTGTTTAACCAGCTGCGCACCCACGCCCCCGCCGTAAATCATGCTGAACACGCCGGCAGGCAGGGCGGATTTTTCCACGGCTCGGCTGATGGCGGCGGCCATCAGTTCGCTGGTGCCCATATGGCCGCTGTGTGCCTTGAACACCACCGGGCAACCGGCGGCCAGTGCAGAGGCGGTATCGCCGCCAGCGGTGGAGAACGCCAGCGGAAAGTTGCTCGCACCAAACACTGCCACGGGGCCCAGGCCGATTTTCAACTGGCGCAGGTCAGGGCGCGGCGCGGGCTTGCGCTCCGGCAAGGCTGTATCGATGCGCGCGCCATAAAAGTCGCCACGACGAAGCGCGGTCGCGAACAGCCTGAGTTGATGCGTCACGCGTCCGCGTTCGCTCTGAATGCGGGCGTAGGGCAGGGCGGTTTCGGTGCACACCAATTCAATGAAGTCTGGGCCCAAGGCGTCGACTTCCTGCGCGATAGCGTCGAGGAAGTCGGCCCGCAACGCACTGGAGGTGTCGCGAAACTCCTGCGCAGCCTTTTTCGCCGCCCAGCAGGCTGCGTCCACTTCAGCCTCGGTGGCCTGGAAAAACGTGTAAGGCAGGGCGTCCCCGGTACTGGCGTTGTAGCTCAGCAAAGAAATGTTCCCCAGCGCACTGCGCTGACCGGCAATAAAGTTGTGACCAAGTATGTTCATGACTGAGGCTCCAGGCGCGACGACGAAAAGCGATCAATGGTATTTCGTATACCATATAGCACGACTTATTTTTCTGTCGACGGTTATGTGTGCTTACCTGCAATTACACGAAACCGCCCGAATTTGGGTCGTACACGCCATTTGCGCTCCATTACGTAACATTTGGGGCACAACCCGGACATGGCTGCCATGCACGAAACCCGATCCAGAGCGGTGTGCCAGGAATTTGAAATCACGGCACGCTAAATGCTTATACCGTATACGAAATCCCAACCACGTAACGCTCCGAGGTTTTCCGTGAATAAATCCGCCTTAACGATCGCTTTGCTGGGCTGCCTTACCGCTGGATTCATGAATGCCGCCCAGGCCGACAAGCTCGATGACATTATTGATTCCGGCAAACTGCGTTGCGCCGTCACCCTCGACTTCCCGCCAATGGGCATGCGTGACGATGCCAACAACCCGGTGGGCTTTGACGTTGACTACTGCAACGACTTGGCGAAGGTGTTGGGTGTAACAGCAGAAATCGTCGAAACGCCGTTCCCTGACCGCATCCCGGCGCTGGTGTCCAACCGCGCGGACATTATTGTCGCGTCCACTTCCGACACCCTGGAACGGGCAAAAACGGTGGCGATGACCATTCCGTACTTCGTGTTTTCGGTGCAGGTGATGACCCACGAAGGCACCAACATCAACAAGTTCGAAGACCTCAAGGGCCACACGCTGGCGGCCACAACGGGCTCCTATGAAGCCAACGCCCTGAGCAAAACGCTCAAGGAGTGGGGCACCGGTACGGTGCAAACCTACCAGTCGCAGAACGACACCTTGTTGGCTGTTTCCCAGGGCCACGTCGACGCAACCATTGTGACCAGTGCCGTGGGCGCCTCGGCGATCAAGTCCGGTAAATACAAGGGCCTGAAGCTCGCCGGTAACGCGCCTTACACCCCCGACTACGTGTCGCTGGCGGTCAAGCGCAGCGAACTGGGCCTGCGCGACTACCTGAATCTGTTCATCAACCAGCAAGTGCGCAGCGGTCGTTATGCCGAGCTGTACAAGAAGTGGCTGGGCGGCGAGCCACAATCCCTCACCGTACCGGGCGTGTATTACTAAGCTTTGCGTAGGTGCGTAAACCTGAACGCCCGCTAATGCGGGCGTTTTTGTTGGAACGCATGGTTTTTGCAGGTGCAGGTAACGCTACATCTTGGGGAGTGTGGCTAAAAAATGTTCCCTAATGTAGCAGCGCCCGCGTCGATGCTTGTGGCGACAACCGGGTGCAGCCCTATGCCTGACGCGCCTGGGTCAATCTTGGGGCGCGGAACATTAATTGGCACCGCTATTGCTTTGTATAACGTATACGAAATCTGAAAAGCCTGATTCAGTCTGATGAGGTGCCCTTGATGCTTGACTACACCTTCCACTGGAGGAGCGCCTTCAACGCGCTGCCCGATATGTTAGCGGGGGCCTGGGTCACGATGCAGACGGCCGTGCTGGCGATGGCGCTGGGCATGCTGCTGGCATTTTTGCTCACGGCCATGCGCGGGATGAAAAATCCGCTGCTGCGCGGGTTTGCCGAGGCATGGGTATCGATTGCACGCAACACGCCGTCGCTGTTTCAGATCTACATCCTTTATTTCGGCCTGGGCTCTTTCAACATCCAAGTGAGTTCATGGGCCGCGCTGGTGTTTGGCATCACCTTTAACAACGCAGGCTACCTGGCCGAGATCTTTCGTGGCGGCCTCAAGGCCATCCCGCACACTCAGGTGCGCGCTGCCCGATCGCTGGGCATGAGTGCCTTCCAGGCGTACCGCCTGATTGTGGTGCCGCAGCTATTGCGCGTGGTGTTCCATCCCTTGAGTAACCAGATGGTGTGGTCGGTACTGATGACGTCCGCCGGCGTGGTGGTGGGCCTCAACAATGACCTCACCGGCGTCACCCAGGAGTTGAACGTGCGCACGTTCAGAACGTTCGAGTTCTTTGCCCTGGCGGCAGCGCTCTATTACCTCATCGCCAAAGTCATCGTGGTGGGTGCCCGCATCGTCGGCTGGCGCTTGTTCCGTTATTAAGGGTGCACACATGTTCGACACAAGCCTGACGCAACACGACCTGCTGTACCTGCTGCAAGGTGCCTGGACCACCCTTGAGTTGACCTTTGCCGCCATCACCGTGGGCACGCTGGTGGGGGTGATTTTCGGCTGGCTGCGCGCCGTGGCTCCGCGAATCACCTTGCCGCTCGCGCTGCTCCTGGATGTGTTCAAAAGCGTGCCGCTGTTGATCCAGTTCGTGCTCTTCAACTCCATGAAAAGCATGGTGGGCCTCAACTGGAGCGTGTTCACCATCGGCTGCCTGGTGCTGGGTATCTACGCCGCCGCGTACTGCACCGAAGTCGTTCGAGCCGGCATTCTGGCCGTGCCGCCGCAAGTGCGCCGTGCCAGCCGTTCGCTGGGCATGAGCTACTGGCAAGATCTGCGTTACATCGTGATGCCGCTGGCCAGCCGTGTGGCGTTTCCGGGGTGGTTGAACTTGCTGCTGAGTTTGATGAAAGACACCTCGCTGGTCATGTGGATCGGCATCGTCGAATTACTTCGCGCCTCCCAAAGCATCGTGACCCGCATTCAGGAGCCTTTGCTGGTGCTCTGCATCGTGGGCCTCATTTACTACGTCATGAGCTGGGCGATTTCCCGTGTGGGCGCACAGCTGGAAAAAAGGTGGCAGGAAAATGATTGAGATCAGCAACGTTCATAAATCCTTTGGCGACCTTGAAGTGGTCAAGGGCGTCAGCCTGACTGTGCAGAGGGGCGAGGTGGTGTCCATCATCGGAGGCTCGGGTTCGGGCAAGTCCACGTTGCTGATGTGCATTAACGGCCTGGAGCCCATCCACAAAGGCAGCATCCGCGTGGACGGTATCGAGGTGCACGACAAGCGCACCGACCTGAACAAACTGCGGCAAAAGGTGGGCATCGTGTTCCAGCAGTGGAACGCCTTCCCGCACCTGACCGTGCTGGAAAACGTGATGCTGGCGCCGCGCAAGGTACTGGGGCTCGGCAAGGCCGAAGCCGAGGCGATTGCAGTGCAGCAGTTGCGCCACGTGGGCCTGGGCGAAAAGCTCAAGGTGTTTCCCGGCAAGCTCTCGGGCGGCCAGCAGCAGCGCATGGCCATCGCCCGCGCCCTGGCGATGTCGCCCGACTATATGCTGTTTGACGAAGCCACTTCGGCGCTGGACCCGCAACTGGTGGGCGAGGTGCTGGACACTATGCGCATGCTGGCTGAAGACGGCATGACCATGGTGCTGGTGACCCACGAGATCCGCTTTGCGCGGGACGTCTCCGATCGCGTGGCGTTCTTTCGCAACGGCATCGTGCATGAGATCGGCACGCCGGAGCAGGTGATCGGCAACCCGCAAAGGACAGAGACGATCGAGTTTCTCAAGTCTGTGGTGTAAGCGCCTGCAATGGCCGGTACGCCGGCCTGTTTAACGCGGGATTACGCTTGAAATACACCGTATACCATATCCAATAAACCGTTTAACCCCACACTGCATCCTGTAGGAGCGCACATGAGCGACAACATTTTTTCTGGCTGCATGCCAGCCCTGATGACCCCATGCACCGCCGACCGCCAGCCGGATTTCGACGCGCTGGTGGCCAAGGCCCGCGAGCTGATCAACATCGGCATGAGTGCCGTCGTTTATTGCGGCTCCATGGGCGACTGGCCGCTGCTCACCGAAGCCCAGCGCCAGGAAGGCGTTGCGCGCCTAGTGGCAGCGGGCATCCCGACCATTGTCGGCACTGGCGCGGTGAACTCGCGTGAAGCGGTTTCTCACGCGGCGCATGCTGCCAAAGTGGGCGCGAGCGGGTTGATGGTTATTCCGCGCGTGTTGTCGCGCGGTGCCTCGGCTTCCGCGCAAAAAGCCCACTTCGCAGCTATTTTGAATGCAGCGTCACAGTTGCCGGCGGTGATTTACAACAGCCCGTACTACGGCTTTGCCACGCGCGCCGATTTGTTCTTCGAACTGCGTCGCGAGTTCCCGAACCTCATCGGCTTCAAGGAGTTCGGCGGCGCGGCAGACCTGCGCTACGCGGCCGAATTCATCACCTCCAAGGATGATGCGGTCACCCTGATGGTGGGTGTGGATACTCAAGTAGTGCACGGTTTCGTCAACTGCAACGCCACCGGCGCCATCACCGGCATCGGCAACGCCTTGCCGCGTGAGGTGCTGCACCTGGTGCAACTGAGCAAGGCCGCGGCCAACGGCGATGCCAAGGCACGCCAGCAAGCCAAGGAGCTGGAAGCGGCATTGGCGGTGTTGTCTTCGTTCGATGAAGGCACCGATCTTGTGCTGTATTACAAGTACCTGATGGTGCTCAACGGCGACCTGGAATACACCTTGCATTTCTACGACACCGACGTGCTAAGCGACTCGCAGCGCCGTTACGCCCAAACCCAGTACGCCTTGTTCCGCGAGTGGTACGCGCAGTGGTCTAAAGCTTAAGGCGGGCAGGGCGGCGCCCCGGCGCCGTCCTAACGCGCTATTTATCCAGCCAGCTGAATCGAGAGGGAAACATCCCGTGAGATCGACAAAAATTGTGCACGTTGTCGGCTGCCACGCCGAAGGCGAAGTGGGCGATGTGATTGTCGGCGGCGTCATGCCGCCACCCGGCAATACCTTGTGGGAACAGTCGCGGTTTATCGAGCGCGACAATGTGCTGCGCAACTTCGTGCTTAACGAGCCCCGTGGCGGCGTGTTCCGTCATGTCAATTTGCTGGTGCCGGCCAAAGACCCGCGCGCTCAAATGGGCTTCATCATCATGGAACCGGCCGACGTGCCGCCCATGTCCGGCTCCAACTCGCTGTGCGTGGCCACCGTGTTGCTAGACAGCGGCATCGTGCCAATGGTCGAGCCCATCACCCATTTGGTGCTTGAAGCGCCGGGCGGTGTCATTGAAGTCACTGCGCATTGCCGCGATGGCAAGGTGCAGCGCGTGGAAGTGAAAAACCATCCCTCGTTCGCCGACAAGCTGGACGCGTGGATCGAAGTCGAAGGGTTGGGCTCGATCCAGGTCGACACGGCCTACGGCGGCGACAGCTTTGCCATTTGCGACTCCACCAAGCTGGGTTTTGCGCTCACCTCCGACGAGGCGGCGGACCTGGTAGCCACCGGCCTCAAGATCACCAAGGCGGCCAACGAGCAATTGGGTTTCACCCACCCGCTGAACAAAGACTGGAACCACATTTCGTTCTGCCAGATCGCCGCGCCACTCTCGCGTGAAGGCGGCGTGGCCAGCGCCGCGAACGCAGTGGTCATTCGTCCGGGCAAAATCGACCGTTCACCCTGCGGCACCGGCTGCTCGGCGCGTATGGCGGTGCTGCATGCCAAAGGCCAACTGGCGGAGGGCGAAACGTTCATCGGCCGCTCCATCATCGGTTCGGAATTTCATTGTCGTATCGACAGTGCCACCGACCTGGCTGGGCGCCCGGCCATCATGCCGATCATTTCCGGCCGCGCATGGATTACCGGTACCGCTCAACTGATGCTGGATCCTAGCGACCCCTATCCTGAGGGTTATCAGCTTTCCGATACCTGGCCACGCGGCCTCGTGCTGTAAGGAGGGCGTATGCCTATCGTGAAAATCGAGCTGTTTGCCGGGCGTAGCGACGAGCAAAAAGCCCAGTTGGCCAAGGCGATCACTCAGCAATTCTTGGAGCAATTGGCGTCCAGGCCGGAGGAAGTGATCGTGCTGTTCCAGGATGTGCCTCCCGCGGACTGGTTCGTGGCCGGGCGCTCGTTGGGCAAGCCAGCTGTGGATTAAACGTCCATCCTGGTCGGGTGACGGGCACACACACCGTGTGCCCGTCACCCGACGCAACCTCGGCCGGCTCGCCTCCGACATTGTTCACGTTTACTATCAACGTCTTGTGGCCGACAGAAAGCGGAGTCGAGTAGCGTTGCAGCATAGCCTCCGTGGACCGTGCCGATCGGGTTGTAAGCATGCAGGCCGGGCGTGCCTGTAAAGACTGCCCACCCGTCACCTGCCTCGACGAAAGTGAAGTCGAGCGAATCTCCAATCGGCGGTCGTCCCCCTGCTGAAATTAAAGCTTGGAGGGTTTCAATTCCGGATAGGCCGGGTGCAACTTCATTGACTAGATTCACTGATATTTCTCCATTTGGGCCGGAGCGATCTCGCTGGCCGGACGATGCAACGTTATTGAGCGGCCGATGCGTGGCGGCTCCTGTGGTTTAAATTCAATGGGCATTCGCGGATGGCTGTTTCGGCGGCTGCACCTTGTGCATCAATGGCACCAGCACTACCGCGACAACAAAACACGCCATGATCATCAGGAACGCATCGGCATAGGTCAGCGTCTGCGCCTCGCGCCAGGTCAGCGCCCAGAGTTGATGCAGTGCGAATTGGCTTGCATCCATGCTGTTTTGCCCGAGCAACTGAGCGTTACCCGACAGTTGGTCAAGCCAGACATTCATGGATTCGTTCTGGATGTTCAAGTGCTCGGCCAGGCGCAGGAAGTGCAGGTTGGTGCGGTCATTGAGCACCGTAGCGCAGGCGGCGATGCCGATGGCGCCGCCGAGGTTGCGCATCAGGTTGAACAGCCCGGACGCGAGTTTCAGTCGGTCGGCGGCCAGTGCACCGAGGGTCAGGGTCACCACGGGTGGCACCGTTATTTGTTGGGCGAACCCGCGTATGGCCTGGGGCAGCAGCAGTTCCTTGGCGCCCCAGTCGTGGGTAATGGGGGAGAAGTCCCACATCGACAGGGCGAACAGCGACAGCCCGAACATCAGGATCCAGCGCAGGTCGAAACGGTTGGCCAGCACCGCGTACACCGGGATGGCCAGCAACTGGAACACTCCCGTGGAAAACACTGCAAGGCCGATATCCAGCGAGCCATACCCACGTACGCGGCCAAGAAACAGCGGCGTGAGGTAGATGGTGGCGAAAATGCCGATGCCGGTGATGAATGAAAACAGGCAGCCCAGGGCGAAGTTTCGGTCCCGCAGGGCGCGCGAATCGACAATCGGCTCCTTGATTTCCAGGCAGCGCCAGATAAACAGCCCGCCGCTGATGGCGGTGATCCAGGCGGTGGTGGCGATGGTGCTGTCACTGAACCAATTCCAGCGTGGGCCTTCTTCGAGGGTGTATTCCAGGCAGCCGAGAAACACTGCCATCAAGCCCATGCCGATGTAGTCGGCGCCCTTGAGCAACGACGGGTTGGGGCGATCGACCTTGACCAGCATCGGCACGGCAAAAGTCACAAACAGGCCGGGCAGCAGGTTGATGTAGAACAGCCAGTGCCACGAAGAAATATCCGTGATCCAGCCTCCGACTGCCGGGCCCAACGTGGGCGCGAGGGACGCGATGGCGCCGATGGTAGACGCGGCGATCACCCGTTGCTTGCCGTTGAAGTACATGAACGCAGTGGTAAACACCAACGGGATCATCGAGCCCCCAAGAAACCCCTGCAAGGCGCGAAACGCGATCATGCTCTGGATGTTCCAGGCCAGCGCGCAGAGCAGGCTGGTCAGGGTAAAACCCGCCGCCGATGCCGCGAACAACCAGCGCGTGCTCATCACTCGTGAGAGCCAGCCCGACATCGGGATCACGATAATTTCCGCGATCAGGTAAGCGGTCTGCACCCATGCCGTATCGTCCGCACCGGCAGACAGCCCGCCGCCGATATCCTTGAGCGAGGCGGACACGATCTGGATGTCGATCAAGGCGATGAACATGCCCACGCACATGGTGGCGAAGGCCGCGACCTTTTGTGCGGTGCTGAGGGCGGGCAACGGGCTGTTCATAGCTGGGCCTTGAGTGCGCTGGCCTGATCGTCGAACACCTCCTGGGTGTTGACCTTGGCCATTACCGACAGGCCTGGGCGCAGGGCGCCAAAGTCGGCGTCATTGCTGTCGAGCTGAACGCGTACTGGCACGCGTTGCACGATCTTGGTGAAGTTGCCGGTGGCGTTTTCCGGCGGCAGCACACTGAATTGCGCCCCGGTGGCAGGGGCCAGGCTCTCGATGTGCCCGTGGAATTCACGGCCGGGGAGGATGTCGGCGCGGATGCTCACGCTTTGCCCGACCTGCAGGCGCCCCAATTGGTCTTCCTTGAAGTTGGCATCCACCCACAATCCTTTCGCGGGCACCACTGAGATCAGTTGGCTGCCGGCCGCGGCGTAGGCACCGACCCGGGCGCGGCGGTTGCCCACGTAACCATCCACCGGCGCCCGCAGTTCGGTATAGCTGATGTTCAACTGCGCCTGGTCGCGTTCGGCCTGCGCCTGTTGCAACGCGGCACGTGCCTGGCCGCGCTGGGTTTCAATCACGTCGATTTGCCGGCGCGCCGCCATCAACCCGGCCTGTGCCCGGGAGTGGTCGGCGCGGGCGGTCTTCCATACGGCGCTGACCCGCTGTGCGCTTTCGACCGATACGGCCTGGCTGCGCACCAGGTTCTGGTAACGCGTTTGATCGTCGCCGGCCCGTTGTGCTTCGGCGTCTGTGGCGTCGATCTGTGCCTTGGCCTGATTGATCACCGCCAGTTGCAGTTGTTCGGTGGCGTCGAGGTTGGCAAGCGAGGCCTGTTGCGCGGCCACGGCGCCGTCGGCCTTGGCCAGGGCCGTGCGGTAGTCGCGCACATCGATGCGCGCCAGCACGTCGCCGGCCCTTACGAACTGGTTGTCCTGCACCGTCACTTCGCTGATATAACCCGGCACTTTGGCGCTGATCACCGTCACATCGGCCCCGACATAGGCGTCGTCGGTGTCTTCGATAAACCGGCTGACTAGCCACCAGTGGCTGGCGTACCACACGCCGCCCGCCACGGCCAGGGTCAGCAGCCCCAGGCGCAAAACCTGTTTGCGCCGGGATGGTTTGGTGGGTTCGGGCACAGCGCTGACTGGAGCGTCCATGACGAAATGACCTCGCTGAGTATTAGTGGGGGAAGGGGCTGACCAACTGGTCTTTTTCGGCGTAGGCCCGGCCGGTTCGTGCGCGCCACAGGGTCAGCGGCTCGGCATCGGCGCTGACATGTACGCGGTGGCCCGCACGGGTAATGGGTTTGCCGGTGTTGGCATCCATCAACGCCAGCACCACCGGGCGCCCGGTGGCCTCATCGGCGAGAAACACCTTGGTCGAGCCCTCGGCATGCCGCGCGCCCCAGTCCATCAGCGTGAGGATGACGTGGCGCAGGTCACGACCGGCTTCGGTGAGGTGGTACTCGTGGCGTGGCGGGTTGTCTTGATACGGGTGCCGTTCCAGCAACCCGTTGACCACCAACGAGTTCAAGCGGCGGGTGAGGGTATTGGAGGCGATGCCCAGGCTGGTCAGGAATTCATCGAAACGACGCAGCCCGTAGAACGAATCCCTCAGGATCAACAGGCTCCAACCATCACCGATGTGCTCCAGAGCGCGGGCGACCGGACAGGGCATGGACTGGAAACTGGCTTTTTTCATCATGATCACCTGCGCCAAACATGCAATATTACATTCGTAATATTGCATGGTGGCTTTCATAATGAAAGTCACTTGAGAAATTATTTGTTACTTTGGGCACGCAAGGGCACTAGGTTGACGGGCCCGACCCTAAAACGAAAAGAAAGCGAAAACGGCGCGTATGGAAAGCACGCGGGCACCGGAAACCATGTTCAAACCCCGCGATTTTCCGTCTGCCGCGCTTGCGCCAACAACCAATCCCGAAAAGTCGTCAGCCTGGGCAAGCTGGCGCACTCAGGCCGATAAACGATGTAGTAGGCCAACTCTGATGCAAAGCTGATGTCGGGGAACAACCGCACCAGGCGTCCGCTTGCCAGGTCATCGTTGGCCATGACGCTGCGGGCAAGCGCGATGCCGTGCCCCTCAACCGCAGCTTGCAACACAGCGGCAGAATTGTTGATTTGCATGCCCCGCAGGGAGAGGGTGTCCGTTGTCCCGGCTTTCTGCATCCAGGTTTCCCAGGTCGGAAAACCGGTATGGCTATCCATTGAAAGATCGTGAATCAACGTCTCCTGTACCAGGTCACTGGGCTTGTGCAAACGCGAGTGCTCGCGCAACAGTTGTGGCGAGCACACCGGATAGACCTCTTCGTCCATCAGCTTCTCGGCGGTCAGCCCCGGCCACCGCCCCGTGCCATAACGCACGCCGATATCGATTCGCTGCGCAACGAAATCCACCGGCTTGAGGTTGGTATCCAGGCGCACGTCTGTTTCGGGGCAAACCGCCTGGAAGCGGTCGATGCGAGGCAATAGCCATTTGGCGGCAAAGGCCGGGCTGACGGCAACGGTCAGTACGCCGTTGATCGAACTTTGACCCGTGATGACGACCTTGAGATGGGCACTCGACACCCATGAAGAACCATAACCTCAACACTGAGCCACCCGCCGGCGCACCTTCTTTGCTGCCAGAGCGCGTGCAACGCGCGAACATAGGGCGGCTGATGATCGCTCAGGCGCTGGCCGGGGCGAATGCCGTAGTGATCTACGCCACGGGAGCGATTGTGGGCAACTCGCTCGCGCCTGCACCGGCGCTGGCCACGTTGCCCATTTCCATCTTTGTGGTAGGCATGGCGGCGTGTATTTTCCCGATGGGCGTTCTGGCACGGAAGTATGGGCGACGCGCGGCGTTCCTGGCAGGCGCGGGCGCGGGTGTGCTCACGGGGGTGTTGGCGATGCTCGCGGTGATCGTCGGCTCATTCTGGTTGTTTTGCCTGGCGACGTTCCTGGGCGGGAGCTACGCGGCCGTAGTGTTGTCGTTCCGCTTCGCGGCCGCCGACGGTGTTGAGCCATCACGGCGCGCACGGGCCCTGTCGCTTGTCATGGCGGGGGGCGTGGTCGCCGGCGTAGTGGGGCCGCAGTTGGTGACCTGGACGATGGACATTTGTCCGCAGTACCCGTTCGCCCCCACCTTTTTGGCGCAAGCCGCCGTCGCGGCGGTTTCGGCACTCGTCCTGCTAGGTGTGAAGCTGCCGATGCCGACGGCTGAAGCGCTTGGAGGAGGGCGCCAACTCGGGCTGATTGCCCGGCAGCCGCGCTTCATTGCAGCGGCGACCTGCGGTGCGGTGTCCTACATGCTGATGAATTTCCTGATGACGGCAGCGCCATTGGCCATGCACCTCTGCGGGCATTCTCAAGCCTCGGCCAACCTGGGACTGCAATGGCACGTCATCGCCATGTACGCGCCCAGCTTCTTCACCGGCCATCTCATCTCGCGGTTCGGTGCCGTTCGCGTTGCAGTGGCCGGCCTGGCGTTAACGGGGCTGTCTGCCGCAGTCGGACTTGGCGGGATCGAGGGATGCATTTTGACGGGTCGCTGATCCTGCTGGGGCTTGGTTGGAATTTAGGCTTCCTGGGCGCGTCCGCACTGGTGCTGGAATGCCATCTGCCCGAAGAGAAGACACGCGTTCAATCGCTCAATGATTTCATCGTGTTCGGCGTAATGGCGATAGGGTCTTTTTCGTCGGGTGGACTGCTGTCGGCATACGGCTGGAACACAGTGCTGTGGGTGTCGTTTTTACCGCTTGTGTTGGCTGCCGTCGCGCTGGCACTGACTGTCCCCAAATACAAGGAGTCGGTGTTGCGGTGACTGAAATGTAGGGTTTGAACTGCGGCATGAAGTTAGCCCCAGAATTATCAAAACCGCTGAGATCCAAAGGTGAGCTACGGTCAAACATACTTCTGACGGACTTTATATGACATGACATACGATTTAACATAATATACATTATGCGTAATATCATGTTACGTAATCAGCGGCAGTGCCCGTCAGATTTCAACGGGCAAAACCCCTGTTGGCTTCACACCTGGGCAAATCCTCCATCCACGAACATTTCACTGCCGGTCATGAAGCTGCTCTCATCCGATGCCAGGAACAATGCTGCGGCCGCAACTTCTTCTGCCTGGCCGATTCGTCCCAGTGGAACCTGTGCAGTCATGTCGTCAATGATCGCATCCTTCTGGCCAGTGCCTGACAACGCCAGGTCCAGGCCAGGCGTCGCGATCGGCCCGGGCGAAAGTACGTTGACGCGAATGCCAGTGCCTTTGAGGTCCAGCGCCCAGCTTCTGGCGAAATTACGCAGCGCGGCCTTAGTGGCGCTGTATACGCTGAACGCCGGTGTGCCCATGGTGCCTGTGGTTGAACCGGTCAAGATGACCGAGCCTCCAGTGCTCATCAGTGCCAAAGCCTTTTGCACGGTGAACAAGGTGCCCTTGACGTTGATGCCGAACGTACGATCAAACGATTCCTCCGTGATCGAACCAATCGGCTGAAAATCCCCCAGGCCCGCATTGGCGAACAGCACGTCAATTCGGCCTTTGGCAGCTTTGATTTGCGTGAAGATGCGATCCAGGTCGTCCAGGTTTGAAATGTCGCCCTGAATGGCGATGGCTTCAGGGCCGATCAGGCGTAGCGCGTTGTCCAATTCCTGCTGCCGGCGCCCCACAATGACCACCTGTGCGCCTTCGGTTGCGAAGCGAATGGCGGTAGCCAGGCCGATGCCACTGTTGCCGCCGGTGATCACTGCAATTTTTCCGTTGAGCCTGCTCATGGTGAACTCCCGAGAATGTCGAGGCTCGACTCTAGATCCGCGCTATTGTTTTGAATAGTATGCACCTTTTGGTAAGTACCCAATTCAGCGAGTAGAGCCATGTCAAATAACACGTTCAGCTGCGGGCTCGATGCGGCCCTGGCGGTGATTGGCGGGAAATGGAAGCCGTTGATCCTTTATCATCTGGCACAGAACGTTCACCGCTATGGAGAGCTACGGCGTGCGATCGGTGGCGTGACTGATAAGGTCCTTATCCAGCAACTCAAGGAGTTGGAGCGTGATGAGATCATCGCCCGCGTCGACTACCAGAAAATCCCGCCGAAGGTTGAATACTCGCTGACGCCATTCGGGCGCTCGCTGGCCACGGCATTGGGGACGCTGTGTGTGTGGGGAACAGAACACATGGACGCTGTGGAACGCATCAGCGAGCGTCGCATGGCTGCCCTCGCCCGTCTTGAAAGCCGCTCCTCGATATAATCTAATTGCATAACTCAACTAAATGTCTATTTAGTTGAGTTATATAAGCGCCAATCAATAACCGCTCGCCGCCGTCGTTGTCCCACCGACTATCGCTATGCCCGAACTGCTGCCCAGACGCGTAGCCCCGGCCTCGATCATCTTCACTGCCGTCGGATAATCACGCACGCCACCGGAGGCTTTTACGCCAACGCCGGCGCCCACGGTTTTGCGCATCAGCGCCACGTCTTCTGCAGTCGCACCGCTACGGCTGAACCCGGTGGACGTCTTCACGAATGCCACACCCAGGTCCCGGCAGATTTCACACGCCTGGACTTTCTGTTCGTCGCTCAACAGGCAGGTTTCCAGGATGACCTTCAACGGCACAGCGCCGCAGGCCCTGTGAACCGCGGCGATGTCTTCACGCACCGCCTCAAGCAGCCCTTCCTTCAGCCAGCCGATATTGAGCACCATGTCGATCTCCCCTGCCCCGGCGGCAATCGCTCGTTCAGCTTCAAAGGCCTTGGTGTCGCTCAAGCCGGCGCCCAGTGGAAAGCCCACCACCGCACAGATCACCACGTTCTTGTCAGTCAGGCATGAGGCGGCGTAAGGCACTTGCGCGGAGTTCAGGCACACTGAATAAAAACCATGCTGCATGGCCTCCTCGCACAAGGTGCGAATTTGCTCACGGGAGGCGTCGGGCGCCAGTAAGGTGTGATCGATGTACTTGGCCAATGCTGCGGGTTGAAGAGAGTTCATTTAACGTGCCCTTGCCTGTATGTTGCCAATGATCGTGGGACGCGCTTGTCACAATGCCCACATTAATTCGTTACAATAATATCATTAAATGTTACTTATTTAACACAAACAATCAAGCCCTGGAATACGCGTGGACAGTAAAAAAGCCGAGCGACTCAAGCTTATCCAACAAGCTTTGCAGGACCAGAATGCCATCCACCTGCGGGAAATGGCTGCGCTGCTGGAGGTGTCCGAGATGACCCTGCGCCGCGATCTCAACCACTTCACCGAGCACGTACGCCTGCTGGGTGGCTACATCACCCGGGTCAGCGGCGAGGCCGGCGATTACCGCGTAGCCGACCAGGACACACGCCACGTCGAGGAGAAACGCCGTATCGGCAAGCTCGCCGCGCGGCTGATACAGCCCGGCGACACGGTGTTTTTCGACTGCGGCACCACCTCGCCCTTTGTCATTGATTTCATCCCCGATGAGTTGGAGTTCACCGCGGTGTGCAGTTCGTTGAACGTGCTGCTCAAGCTGCAGAACAAAGCCAACTGCCACATCGTGTTGTGCGGCGGTACCTTTCACCGCAAGAACCAGGTCTTTGAAAGCAGTGCCGAAAGTAGCATCCTCGACAGCGTGCGCCTGACCTGGGCCTTCGTGACTGCCGCCGGCGTCAGCCAGGCGTTCGGCGTGACGTGCTTCAACTTCAATGAAGTCGAGGTCAAACAAAAGGTCCTGCGCCAGGCCCAGCAGCGCGTGTTGCTGGCTGACTTCAGCAAGTTCGACACGGTGCGCACCGCCCACTTCGCCAACCTGGAAGACTTCCAGTACGTGGTCAGCGACAAGAAAATCCCGCGTGCTTATAAAGAGGCCATCCAGGCCAGCGGCGCGCAGTTGCTGATCTAACCCAATAATGTCTGCCGTTCCTGCGCATTCAAATAGCCGGTGGTCACGCTGAACGAGGCGCTGGCCCCGGCCGCCAGGCACCGCACGTGGCCTTTGGCTTTCTCGGCGTTATAGCCCTCGGGTTCGCAGGTCGATGGCAGCACGAACGCCGCCACTTGCTGATCCGGCGTGTACAGAATCCAGCGTGCAGCGTGCGCGAATTGTTCGGGGCGGTAACGGGTGTAGAACGCCGTACCAGCCGGATGGTCCAGTAAGAAATGTGCGTAGCCCGTGGCGTCTGTGCCCACGTCGTCGAAGAAAAACACGATCTCAGGGTCGTACAGCGCAGGCGTGTCGAGGCTGGCCAACTGGGTTGGATGCTCGGCCAGTTGCGCCATGTAGGCGCTCCAGTCCGGCGTCGGCTTGACGTGGTCCGGCACACTGGTGCGCAGGCGCAAGCGCTGCATGCCCAGTGGCTCGACGAATCGAGCGCCGTCCACGTACGCGTAGTTCATGTGGGCCATGTACATCAGGTCCATCGGCTTGCCGGCCAGGTTCGTCACATCCATGTCGATATCGAACAAGGCTGAGTCGGCGCGCAGCGTTACGTTCGGGCTCGCCCGGTAGCGATCGCCGAATCCCCTGGCATAGTGATACGAGCCGCCCAGGCGCACAAAGCCCTCGCCGAGTTCCAGCCAGGCCGAGTCCATGGGCGCGCAGGGCATTTCACCGTGCAAGGCATGCGTGTCATCCGGCGCCGGGCATCCGTTGCGCAACAGGCCACTGTGAAACATGAAGCAACCGTAAGTGTCGATGACCGTCGGGCTTGGCCTGGGCGCGTCGAACAGGTTGCGCATGGTCAGGTCGCAGCCGTCAAATTCGGCCGACCAGATCATCTGCCCTTGATACGGCAACACGACCAGACGTCCACGGCTGTTCTCCAGGCTCACCGCCAACACGCCAGACGCATAAGTCCATGCGCTGACCTTGAAATCCTCAGACTGCAAAAGCACCCTTTCCTGCTCGGCAAACACCGCCCGGTACAACGGGATGCGCGTATTCATGAGGCCACCGCCGCGGCTGCACGTGAGGGCAACGTGCCCGGCTGGCGCAGGCATTTGACCGCGTACATCACAATCACGATAAAGCACAGCAGCGGTACGCTATAGGCCAGCTGCATGTTGCCGCCACTGGCGTCGGACAACAGGCCCTGGATGATCGGAATCACCCCGCCGCCGACGATGCTCATCACCAGTAATGAACCGCCGACACCCGTGTCCTCACCCAGGCCATCGATGGTCAGGCCGTAGATGGTCGGCCAGCACGGGCCGAGAAAAATACTCACGCCGACCGCGGCGTATACCGCAGAAATGTTCGGCACCAGAATGGTGTAGGCCAGCAGCACAATGCACAGCACCCCGTAGATCGCCAAGACCTTGGCCGGGTGCAGGCGCCGCATCAATAGATTGGCGATCAACTTGCCGACAAAATAGGCGGCAAAGGTGGTCAGCAGAAACCATGAAGCGCTGCGCTCATTCATGCCGCCCATTTGCATGGCCAGGCGAATGGTGAAACTCCACACGCCCACCTGTGCGCCCACATACAGAAATTGCGCGAGCACGCCAAAGGTAAACCGCGGGTTACGCCACAGCCGCCCCAGGCTTTTGCGCAAGCTGCCAGACGTATTGTCGACAGGTGCGTTGCCCTTGCAGGCCGGGAAACGAGTAATGGCGATCAGGATGAACATCAACACCAGCACGGCGATCATCCACTTGTAGGGCAACAGCGTGGACTGGATCATTTGCAATTGTTGCACCGCCGCATCGGTGACACTCATCTGCTTGAGCTGTGCAGTGGTGGCATCGGTGTCCTTGAACATCACGAAGCTGCCCACATAAACCCCGGCCATGGCGCCGAACGGGTGAAAGGTCTGCGAGATGTTCAAGCGCCGCGTCCCGGTTTCCCGTGGGCCCATCAACGTCGAGTAGGTGTTGCAGGCGGTTTCCAGGAACGACAGCCCGGCCGCGATCACAAACAGTGCCAGCAGGAACATGCCGTACTTGGCCGTCGACGCCGCCGGGAAAAACAGCAAACAGCCGAGCATGTACAGCGACAGGCCGATCAGGATCGTACTTTTGTAGCTCAGGCGGCGCACCACCATTGCTGCCGGAATCGCCACAAAAAAGTAGCCCAGGTAAAACGCCGACTGCACAAAGGCGGTCTGGAAATCGCTGAGCAAAAACGCTTTCTTGAAGTGTGCGATCAGCACGTCGTTCATGCTCGCCGCCGCGGCCCACAACGCGAAGATGCTGCACAGCAGAATAAAAGCGAACCAGGGCGTGCGGTTCAGGTAGAACCCATCGGGTGTCTGTTGCAGCGCAGGTTTGTTCATTATTGTTCTCCGGGCTGGATTAAGAAGCCGAGTTAGATGGCTTGGCGCTGTTGCTGGAAGCGCGTGAACGCTTCGCTGTCGGGATAGGAGGTCTGCGTACCCAGCGCCGTCACCGAGCACGCGGAATACGCCACCGCCTGCTCCATGGCATGGCGGATATCGCCATCGCGGTTCCAGTGCTGGATGAAACACCCGATAAAGGCGTCGCCGGCACCGGTGGTGTCACGGGCGACCACCCGCTGGCCCGGCACCTGGAAGGTGCCCTCCTCGCCCACGTACAACGCCCCCTGCTCGCCGAGCGTGACGATGACGTGGCGAATGCCGCTGGTCACCAGGGTTTGCGCAGCGGCGCGGGCCGAGTCCGGCGAGTCCACGGTGAGGCCCGTGATCAGCGCCAGCTCCGATTCGTTGGGGATCAGAAAATCCAGTTTTGCCAGGTAGTCGGCATCCAGGCCAGGCAGCGCCGGCGCTGGATTGAGCAGCACCGCAATGCCATGTCGGTGGGCGAATTCGATGGCGTAGTAGACCGTCTGCAGGTTGATCTCCAGCTGCAACACAATCAGCGTGCACTCACGCAAATCAGCCGCCGCCGCCTCGATGTCCGCCGGCGACAAATACGCATTGGCGCCTTTGACGATCAGGATGCTGTTGTGGGAGTCGGTGCGCACAAAAATCGGCGCCACACCACTGGAAACGCCAGGCACCCGTTGCACATAACGAGTGTCGATGCCAAAGCGCTGGAAGTTGGCCAGGGTGTTGTCGGCAAACATGTCGTCGCCGACCTTGCTCAGCATCAATACATCGGCCCCAAGCTTGGCTGCCGCCACCGCCTGGTTGGCGCCCTTGCCGCCGCAACCGAGGGCAAACCCCGGCGCTTCGAGGGTTTCGCCTTGGGCCGGCATGCGGTCGATGTAGGTAATCAGATCCACCATATTGCTGCCGATGACTGCGATCTTGCTCATTGCTATTCCACCTTGTTGCAGCACGACCAGGCAGGTCGTGGCGCTTTTGTTTTGTTATTTAAATAACATTAAGTGTGATTATTCAATCTATTTTTCAGCGCAAAGATCAATGGTCAGCCCGAATGGGCGGCCTCGACAGGCTCAAGGCCAAAAATGTAGCGCCTGTGTAAACGCCACCTTGTAACCCCTCGGGCGGCTCTCTAAGCTGGCCGATCTTTCGCCGTCACCCGGAACACCCCATGTCTCGAAGCATCGCCCACCTCGCCCTGTTGCTGGGGTTGATCACCGCCATCGGCCCCTTCGCCATCGACAGTTACTTGCCCGCCCTGCCCACCCTTGGCGCCAGCCTGCAGGCCTCGCCGGCGGCGGTGCAGATGAGCCTGACGGTGTTCTTCATGATCATCGGCGTGTGCCAGCTGTTCTATGGCCCCCTCAGCGATGTGTACGGGCGCAAGCCGCCGATCTACGCCGGCCTGGTGATTTTCGCCGTGGCCAGTGTCGGCTGTGCCCTGGCACCGAGCATCGAAGTACTGATCGGCTTTCGCGCCCTGCAAGCCTTCGGCGCGTGCGCCGGCATGGTCATCCCGCGGGCGATTGTTCGTGACCTGTACACCGGCCACGAAGCCGCGCGCCTGATGGCCTTGCTGATGCTGGTGATGAGCGTGTCGCCGATCCTGGCGCCGTTGGCCGGCAGCGTGGTGATTTCACTCTGGAGTTGGCGCGAAGTGTTTGCCGTACTGGCTGTGGTGTCCGTGCTGTGCCTGGTGATGACCATTGTGCAGTTGCCGGAAACCCATCCGGCCGAGCGCCGATTGGGCAAGACCCTGGGCACCGCCATCGGCAGTTACGGCGCACTGCTGCGCGACCCGGTGTTTATCGGCTTGGCGGTGGTCAGCGGCTTCGGACTGGCGACCTTCTTTGTGTTCATCGGCAGCGCGCCGTTTGTGTACATCGAATATTTCGGCCTGACGCCGACGCAATTCAGCCTGTGCTTTGCGCTCAATGCCGCGTCGTTCTTCGCCATGAGCCAAATGACCGCCCGCCTGAGCGCGCGCTTTGGTCTGGCACCTGTGATTCGTTGGTCGGTCATGGCGGTGGCGGCGATCATGGTGCTGCTGGCCGCCACCACGCTGTGGGGCAATCACCTGGCGGTAATGATGACGCTGCTGTTTATCGGCTTTGGCTTTCTTGGCCTGCTGTTGCCAGCGGCCGGCGTGTTGTCCCTGGAGGATCACGGCGCCGTTGCGGGTTCCGCGTCGGCCCTGTTGGGCGCCATCCAGATGATCACCGCCGCCGTGTCCATGACCTTGATCGGGTTGTACGCCGACCATACGCCGGCACCGATGTTGATCGGCATCGCCCTGTGCGCAGTCGCGGCCATGCTGACCACCTGGTGGACACTGCGCCGCTTGCCCGTGCATCTACAGCCTTCGCCACGCAGCTGATACGCATCGTCATCCCAGCAGCAAACGCCCTGAATGCGCGATACCCATCAGGGCCACGGCCAGCAGCACCAGGCACGCCACGCGGTTGATAGCCGCGCGGTATTTCAGCGCGAACGCCTGGCGCGCGAGGGCGATATACCCTGCCAGCACCGCAAAGTCGATAAGCACCCACAACCCGGTCAACCACGCCACGCTGGCACTGAACGAGTCCGCCACGTGGATGAATTGAGGGAAGAAGGCGACGAAGAAAATGATGTCCTTGGGGTTGGAAATTCCCACCAGAAAACCCCTGCCGACACCGCTGCGCGCGCAGCGGGTCTGCACACCTGGACCAGGTGGATAGCGCAGCCCCTGGACCGCCAGGTACAAGATGAACAGGCAGCCCACAACGCTGATCGCGCTCAGCAAGCCTGGACTGACGGAAAAACTCCCCGACAAAATCAGTACCGCCACCAGGACCAGGATCAGCGACGCCAGGTTGGTGCCCGCCGCCGTCAACAGCGCGCGCCGGCTTCCGGATTGCAGGCTGGTAGTGATGATCAGCGCCACCACCGGCCCGGGCGTGACAATCAGGGCCACTACGCTGAAGACATAAATCAGAAGTAACGAGCTATTCATCGCGTTTAAACGCCTTGTGAAGTGAGGCGTGTGAGCTTGCGCCAGGCCGCGCGCGTTGAAAAACGTAAAAGCCTGTGTCCTACTATGAGTTTTAATCACAATGACTGCCCCTCCATGGCCGAACGCCTTCCACCACTGTATGCCCTGCGCGCCTTTGAAGTGGCGGCCCGCACGTCTTCGTTTACACGCGCGGCGCAAGCCTTGTCGTTGACTCCAAGTGCGGTCAGCCGCCATATCAAAACCCTCGAGGGCCTCCTCAACTGTCGTTTGTTCGAACGCCTCGGGCCTCGACTGCAACTCACCGTGGCGGGCGAACGGCTTGCGCAGGAACTCAAGGTCGGCTTTCGCATCATCGAACAGGCGTGCGCGCCCTTCCGGGCCGGCACTGGCGATTTACGTTTAAAGGCTCCATCGACGCTGACCATGCGCTGGCTGCTGCACACGCTGGACCTCCTCAAGCTCAGCGCGCCTGAAATGGCGATACAGCTGGCAAGTGTCTGGATGGATTTCGACAGCGTGGACTTTTACGCAGAGCCTTACGACTGCGCGATTTTGCTCGGCAACGGTCAGTTCGGCGCCGATGTGCACGCACACAAACTGTTTGATGAATGGTTGATCCCCATCTGCGCGCCTGGCTGGGTGCACACTGACCTGGCCGAGGCCGAACTGATCCACCCCACCGCCGACCGCCGGGACTGGCGACGCTGGCTGGCCGCCCAGCCATCTGACGCGCGTATCGACCTGGACCGTGGCAAGGTCTTCGATACGCTGGACCAAGCGATTTCGGCTGCCATGCGCGGCCATGGTGTCTCGATCGGCGACCTGCACCTGGTGGCCAACGATGTGCGCGACGGCCTGATCACGCTGCCCTGCGCAACGGCCGTCGCCTCGGGTGATGGCTACTATCTGGTCTGGCCCAGAGCGAGCCGCCACGCCCACACGTTGCGTGAACTGTACGAGTGCCTGAGCCGGCTCGTTCCGACGCTGGAGCTGCCAGGCCTTGAGTTCTTGCCGGCGGCTGGCTGAAAACCATTCGTCGGGCTTGCCCGACATTCACTACAACTATCGCCGCCGGCAAAACTACTAACTCCATAGCACCCTTGAAGACCTATGGAGACTGAGATGACTGACTACCCTCGCCCACCCTTCGCCCCCCAAGCCCAATCCGTACCCGGCGCCCAGAAGAAAATGGACCCGTACCCCGACTGCGGCGAGAAGAGCTACAAGGGCTCGGGCCGGCTGGCCAACAAAATCGCGCTGATCACCGGTGCCGACAGCGGCATTGGCCGCGCAGTCGCCATTGCGTTTGCCCGTGAAGGCGCCGATGTGGCCATCGCTTACCTGGACGAGCATGAGGACGCCAAGGAGACCGCACGCTGGGTTGAAGAAGCGGGCCGCCAGTGTCTGTTGCTGCCCGGCGATATTGCCCAAAAGGCCACGTGCCAGGCGCTGGTCGACAAGACCGTCGAACAGTTCGGGCGCATTGACGTCCTGGTCAACAACGCCGCGTTCCAGATGACCCACGAAACCCTCGAAGAGATCGAAGACGAGGAATGGGTGCGGACCTTCGATATCAACATCACCGCGATGTTTCGCATCTGCAAGGCCGCCCTGCCCCACATGAAAGCCGGCAGTTCGATCATCAATACCAGTTCGGTCAATTCCGACATGCCCAAGCCAACGCTGTTGGCCTATGCCGCCACCAAGGGCGCCATTGCCAATTTCACCGGCGGCCTGGCGCAATTGCTCGGTGACAAAGGCATTCGGGTCAACAGCGTAGCGCCGGGCCCGATCTGGACACCGCTGATCGTAGCGACCATGACGGACAAAGACGTGCAGAGCTTTGGCAGCGAAACCCCACTGGGGCGCCCCGGCCAGCCGGTAGAAGTGGCGCCGATCTATGTGTTGCTGGCCTCGGATGAAGCCAGCTATATCTCCGGTTCGCGCTACGCGGTCACCGGCGGCAAGCCAATCCTTTAAACCCGGTAAAGCACCAAGTAACGAAGGGGCTTGCTCCCGAAGACGCAGGGTCAGTCAGTGAGTCGCTGACCCTGCGTCTTCGGGAGCAAGCCCCCTCTCACATGGTTGACTGAAGTCATAAATCAAACCGGTCCACGGCGCGCCGCCGCTCATTGTCGTCGCGTACGTCATAGCTGGCGGTAGTCTGGATATTGCTGTGGTGCGCGAGTTTCTGCGCGATTGACAGGTCATGTTCCTCAATCACCCGGGTGATGAACGAGCGCCTGAAGTCATGCGGCATGATTTTCACGCCAACCTGTTCGCCGCGTTGACGGGCGATGTAATAAATCGCGTGTTTGGTAATGCGCTCACGGGTGATATGGCTGCCCCGGCGAATGCGGTTGAACAGGAACGTATCGTCCTGCTCGCCGTCCTTGAGCTGCTCGCGACGAAAGTCCAGCCAGGCTGTCAGCTTTTCAAATGCCCAGGCGGGCGCGTACTTGATCAACGCCTTGTTGCCTTTGCCGGTCACGCGCAGGCTGCGCTCCTCGAAGTTGATCTGCGCCAGGTCGAGGTTCACCGACTCTGACTTGCGCATGCCCGACCCATACAAAATGCCGATCACCGCCGCATCCCGCAGGCCCTGAGGGCGCGGGTCGGCAGCGCAGACTTCCATCAGTTCGCGAATCAGGCTGCGGCGCAAATTGCGCCCCTGGCCCAGTCGGGTCCCGGGCGCCGCCTTGACCGAGCGCATCTTGAGCAGGTGGTCCTGGCTGATCAGGCTCATGCGCCAGGCTTCGTTCATGACCCCACGCACGGCATTCACATACAGCGAAGAGGTGTTGGGCGCGTAGCCGTCCTCGCGCAGTGCGGCGACCAGGGCAATCACGTGTTCAGGTTGCAGCAGGTGCCAGTCGATGTCTTCGAGGTTGATGTCTTCGAAGCCCAGGCGGTCGGCGGCGTCCTGCAGCACGTAGCGCATGGTCAGCTGGCTGGAGGGCGCGAGGCGGGTGAGGTAAAGGGTCAGCGGGTTGCGGATGGACTCAGTCAAGGTAGATCAGCCTTTGGATTAAATACCTCGATCAAGCCATTGTTTAATCGAGGTATTTAGTGAGTTGGCGAAGGCCGAGTTTAGCGCAGGACCGGCCCTGGCACCAAATCACGGGGCCGTTTCGTCATCCCCGGTAGCGTCGTCGGTCTGAGGCTGGGTCTGGGATTGACTCCACTCGGTGTCCTGCTTCTGCATCAGCGCGAACCAATGCTGGCGCATGAACGCCAGGTAACTGTCCGGCGCCTTGGCAAAGTCCTTTTCCTCACCATAGCAGCCCGGCAGAGGTAACTCGGTGCCCTGCTCCTTGTACTGACTGACCAGCGCCTGCTGCGCCGCCACGCTGCAATCCTTGGGCAGCGGCATGCCCCGCAAGGCGCCGGCTTCCTCGTCCCACCAGCTCGCCCCAACGCGATCGACGCCGCGCAGGCGGTACTTCTGGGATTTGCCAACGTGCATGATCAGTTTGAATTCGTTCGGGCTGACATCGCTGGTGCACGTGCGCGAATAGCCCACCGTGGCCTGGGTGATGCCGTCGCCGGTGAGGTCGGTGACTTTGGTGGCCGCCATGTCAAAACGCAGCGCGGCGTCGAACTGGCAATGCTGCACATCGTCATAGAGCATCCACACGCGCTTGGGATGATCGCCAGCGAGCAGGTATTGCGCGGCGTAGACGAACGCCGACTGGGTGCCATCGTCATCGCGTTCGCTGACCTGTTCGGCGAGCACCAGAAGGTTCTTGCCCTGGCTGTCGTCCCAGGTGTAGGCCGCGACCTGTTTGCCGCGCACTTCGACGCCTTCGGGCACCTGATCGACAGAGGTGAGCGCCACGCCATCATCGGCGCGCACGGTCGTGACGCAGGCCACAGCCATCAACAATCCCATCAACGCGGGCCGCAACTGGCCGCGTAAAAGCTGCACGCTATTCATCCGAGTACCCTGGCAAGAGATGGCTTACTTTACCGGCACTTGAGGGGCAATGCAGAGAAGTTTGTTGAATAAAACCGGCGGCACACTGCAAGCTGCAAAAAACGCCACGGTTTTACCGGTTCAAGGTATCCCCTGGCGCCTCAGTTACTTAGCTGAACCCTAGCTGTCTACCTGTCAAATAAACGAGTTTTTCATCCGCCTTTCATATTCGTTCAACATTTTTCCGCTTAATCTTGGCCCCAGGACTTGAGAACGAGGCGCGTGTTATCGGACTAACTTGTTGATTACGCTTTACCTTTGAGACATTTCGTCTTTACTACGCTTGCCCATGGAAGAAATTATTGCCAGTCTCAGGAAGGTCGAATGAACACCGCAAACCCACGCTATGTTTAATCAGTTTTCTGAACCTTCAGCCGCCGATGACTGCTGTTTTCACGCGCCAACCTGCTCTAGCCCCGAGGTCATGAATCTTTGAAACCCTACCCTATTCATTGCGTGTCGATCGTCATCCCGGTCTACAACGAACAAGAGAGCCTGCCTGAATTGCTGCGTCGCACGAGCGCAGCCTGCAAGCAACTGGCCTACGAATACGAAATCATCCTGGTCGATGATGGTAGTCGCGACAATTCCGCCCAATTACTGGAAGACGCCGCCGCAGAAGACGGCAGCAACGTAGTGGCGGTGATTCTCAACCGAAACTACGGCCAGCATGCAGCGATCATGGCCGGCTTCGAGCAGTGCCGGGGCGAGGTGGTGATCACCCTCGATGCCGACCTGCAGAACCCGCCGGAAGAGATCCCGCGCCTGGTCGAACAAGCCGCCTTGGGCTACGACGTGGTTGCCACCGTGCGCAACAACCGCCAGGACTCGGCGTTCCGCCGCTGGCCTTCGCGCCTGATCAACCTGGCCGTGCAGCGCTCCACCGGCGTGGCCATGACCGACTACGGCTGCATGCTGCGCGCTTACCGGCGCACCATCGTTGACGCCATGCTGGCCTGCCGCGAGCGCAGCACCTTCATCCCGATCCTGGCCAACGGTTTTGCCCGCCACACCACGGAAATCCTGGTGCATCACGCCGAGCGTGAGCACGGCGAATCCAAATACAGCGCCATGCGCCTGATCAGCCTGATGTTCGACCTGCTGACGTGCATGACCACCACGCCGCTGCGCCTGCTGTCGATTGTCGGTTTCAGCCTGGCCGCCCTGGGCGTGCTGTTCGCCTTTGCGCTGGTCATCCTGCGCCTGGCCTTTGGTGCACAGTGGGCTGGCGATGGCATGTTCGTACTGTTCGCGGTGCTGTTCGTGTTCACCGGTGGCCAGTTCATCGGCATGGGCCTGTTGGGTGAATACCTGGGTCGCATGTACAGCGATGTACGCGCCCGCCCCCGTTTCTTCATTGAAAAAGTGCTGCGCAACCAACCGGCAGCACCGGCTCCAGTGGTCGTCGTTGACGGCCTGGTGTCCTCCCATACCTCCACTTCTACTTCTCCTTCCGATCAGGTTTCGTCATGAATTCAAAAGCTGTTGTCTTCGCTTACCACGATATTGGCTGTGCAGGCATTGAAGCCCTGCTGACCGCCGGCTACGACATTGCTGCCGTGTTCACCCATGCCGACGACCCCAAGGAAAACAATTTCTACGGTTCCGTCGCCCAACTCTGCGCCCGCAACGGCATCCCGGTGCACGCACCGGAAGACGCCAACCACCCGCTGTGGATCGAGCGCATCGCCAAGCTGAACCCGGATTTCATCTTCTCGTTCTACTACCGCAACCTGCTGAGCGAAGCCTTGCTGGCCACCGCCAAAAAAGGCGCGTTCAACCTGCACGGCTCCCTGCTGCCGCAATACCGTGGCCGTGCACCGGCCAACTGGGTGCTGGTCAACGGCGAAACCGAAACCGGCGTGACCCTGCACCGTATGGTCAAGCGCGCCGATGCCGGCCCGATCCTGGCCCAGCAGAAAGTCGTCATCGACCGTACCGACACCGGCCTGACCCTGCACGCCAAGCTGCGTGACGCCGCCACCAGCCTGCTGCGCGACGCACTGCCGCAACTGGCCCAGGGCAAACTGGCTGAAACCGCGCAGGACGAAACCAAGGCCACCTACTTTGGCCGTCGCACCGCTGCCGATGGCAAGCTGGACTGGAAAAAGCCGGCTGAAGAGCTGTTCAACCTGGTTCGCGCCGTCACCCAACCGTACCCGGGCGCCTTCTGCGCTGTGGGCGAGCACAAACTGATCGTTTGGCACGCTGAAGTGGTCAAGGGTAACGAAGGCCTGGCCCCAGGCCGCGTAATCAGCGTCAACCCGCTGCGCATTGCCTGCGGCGAAGACTCGCTGGTGGTCAAGTTCGGCCAGCGCAACGAAAACGGCCTGTACCTGGCCGGCCCTTCGCTGGCGGATGAATTGGGCCTGGTGGACGGTTCCGTGCTGCGCGGCGCCGAGTCCGGCCGCAAGCCACGCCGTACCCGCGTACTGATCCTGGGTGTGAACGGCTTTATCGGTAACCACCTGTCCGAGCGCCTGCTGCGTGACGACCGTTACGAAATCTACGGCCTGGACATCGGTTCCGACGCCATCGAGCGCCTGCGCAGCCACCCGAACTTCCATTACGTGGAAGGCGACATCAGCATTCACTCCGAGTGGATCGAGTACCACATCAAGAAGTGCGACGTGGTCCTGCCGCTGGTGGCCATCGCCACGCCGATCGAATACACCCGTAACCCGCTGCGCGTGTTCGAACTGGACTTCGAAGAGAACCTGAAACTGGTTCGCTACTGCGTCAAGTACAACAAGCGCGTGATCTTCCCGTCGACCTCCGAAGTCTATGGCATGTGCCAGGACCAGTACTTCGACGAAGACACCTCCAACCTGGTCGTCGGGCCGGTCAACAAGCAGCGCTGGATCTACTCGGTCTCCAAGCAACTGCTGGACCGCGTGATCTGGGCCTACGGCGACAAAGGCCTGAAGTTCACCCTGTTCCGTCCGTTCAACTGGATGGGCCCGCGCCTTGACCGTCTGGACTCTGCGCGTATCGGCAGCTCTCGCGCCATCACCCAGTTGATCCTGAACCTGGTGGAAGGCACGCCGATCCGTCTGTTCGACGGTGGTGAGCAGAAGCGCTGCTTCACTGACATCGCCGACGGCATCGAAGCCCTGGCGCGCATCATTGATAACGACAATGACAACTGCAACGGTCAGATCATCAACATCGGTAACCCGGAAAACGAAGCCAGCATCCGTCAGTTGGGTGAAGAACTGCTGCGTCAGTTCGAAGCTCACCCGCTGCGCAGCAACTTCCCGCCGTTCGCCGGTTTCCGCGACGTAGAGAGCAAGGCGTTCTACGGCACTGGTTACCAGGACGTGGCACACCGCAAGCCAAGCATCGAAAACGCCAAGCGCCTGCTGAACTGGGAGCCTACCGTTGAGATGAGCGAAACCATCGGCAACACCCTGGACTTCTTCCTCAAGGAAGCCATGCTCGAAATCGCGGACAAGAAGTAATGAAGGCAGGCTTGCGCATTGACGTCGACACCTACCGTGGCACCCGTGAAGGTGTGCCGCGGTTGCTCGAATCCCTGGATGAAGCCGGGGTTAAAGCGACGTTCTTCTTCAGCGTTGGGCCGGACAACATGGGGCGCCACTTGTGGCGCCTGATCCGCCCGCAATTTCTGTGGAAGATGCTGCGTTCCAATGCCGCCGGGCTGTATGGCTGGGATATCTTGCTGGCCGGCACCGCCTGGCCGGGCAAACCGATTGGCCGTGACCTGGGGCACTTGATGCGCCAGGCCAAGGCGGCCGGCCATGAAGTCGGCCTGCACGCGTGGGATCACCACGGCTGGCAGGCCAACACCGGGCGCTGGAGCGAGGCACAGCTCATCGAGCAGATCCGTCGTGGCGTAGACACCCTGAGCGACATTCTGGGTGAACGCATCGACTGTTCAGCGGCCGCCGGTTGGCGTGCCGATGAGCGCGTGGTGCAAGCCAAGCAAACGTTCAACTTTCGCTACAACAGCGATTGCCGGGGCACCAGCCTGTTTCGTCCGACCCTGGCCGATGGCAGTGCGGGCACCCCACAAATTCCGGTAGACCTGCCGACCTTCGACGAAGTGGTCGGGCCGGTAGTGGCTGCCAAAGACTTCAACAGCTTCATTCTTGACCGGTTTAACGCGTCGAAGCTGAACGTCTACACGATCCACGCAGAAGTAGAAGGGATTCTGATGGCTGATGATTTTCGCCAGTTGCTTGCCCAGGCCGGGCAGCGCGGCATCGACTTTCAACCCCTGGGCGACCTGCTGCCCGCGGATGTGACCACCCTGCCCCAGCAACACCTGGTGCGCGGCGCGTTGAGCGGCCGTGAGGGTTGGCTCGGAGTGCAGCAGGCATGATCCGGCGCTGGGCACTGCCCCTGCTCCTGTTGGCGTTTGGCGTGTTTTACCTGTTACCGCTGGCCAGCCACGGCCTGTGGATTCCCGATGAGACCCGTTACGCGCAGATCAGCCAGGAAATGCTGTTGACCGGCAAATGGGCCTCGCCGCATTTCATGGGCATCCGCTACTTCGAGAAACCCGCTGCCGGCTACTGGATGATCGCGCTGGGCCAGGCGATCTTCGGTCAGAACCTGTTCGGTGTGCGCTTTGCTTCGGCCCTGAGCACCGGGCTGAGCATTCTGCTGGTTTACCTGGTGTCGCGCCGCTTGTGGAATGACCCGCAAAAAAGCCTGGTCAGCACCGTGCTGTACATGAGCTTTGTCAGCGTGGCATTGCTGGGTGGCTACGCCAACCTGGACCCGCAATTCACCTTCTGGGTCAACCTGACCGGCGTTGCGCTGTGGTTCTGCTTTGACAGCAGCACCCGCCAGGGCCGCTTGGGATCCTGGGCGTTGCTGGGTTTTGCCTGCGGCATGGGTTTCATGACCAAGGGGTTTCTGGCCTGGTTGCTGCCAGTGTTGATCGCCCTGCCCTATGCAATCTGGCAGAAGCGTTTTCGTGAGTTGCTCGGGTACGGCGTGGTTGCCGTGGTCGTGGCCATTATCGTCAGCCTGCCCTGGGCGCTGGCCGTGCACCTGCAAGAGCCGGATTACTGGAACTTCTTCTTCTGGCACGAGCATATCCAGCGCTTTGCCGGTGATGACGCCCAGCACGCCGAGCCGTTCTGGTTCTATCTGCCGCTGATGGTCGCGTTCTCGCTGCCGTGGATTGCGCTGTTGCCGTCCACGATCAAACAGGCGTGGCTGCAAAAACGCCTGCCGCAGACCGCCTTCCTGTTGCTGTGGCTGCTGATGCCCCTGGCATTTTTCAGCCTGGCCAAAGGCAAGCTGCCGTCGTACATCATGCCGTGCCTGCTGCCGTTGGCCTTGTTGATGGGCTCGACCCTGAGCGACAAGCTCGCCCTGGGCCACGGCCGTGCCCTGCGCATCAACGGCTGGTTGAACCTGGCGCTGGGTGTTCTGGCGGTGCTGGCGCTCAGCTGGTTCCAATTGAAAAAGCCTGTGTATGACCACGGCGAAGAAACCCTCAGCCTGGTGCTGCTGTTCACCTTCCTGTTCGGCTGGATCGTGGTCAACCTGTTCCAGGCGGCGCGCCCGCTGAAACTGTGGGCCGCGCCGGTGATCGGCAGCTGGTTGCTGGTGGCATTGGTGCCCGCCGCGTTGCCGCATTCGGTGGTTTACAACAAGACCCCGGACCAGTTCATCATCGATCACCTGGACGAACTGCAACCCACTGCCTCCCTGCTCAGCAATGACCTTGGCGCGGCATCGGCGCTGTCGTGGCGCATGGGGCGTCCGGACGTCAGCCTCTACAACACGGTCGGCGAAGTGAAATACGGCATCGCCTACCCGGACACCGCGCACCGCAGGATCGATACCCACGAAGTCCAGCAATGGATGAGCGAGGCGCGCAAGAAAGGTTCTGTCGGTGTGGTCATGCGGGTCAAGGGTGACGATGAAGTCGCCGAAGTCAACCTGCTGCCCAAGGACGGTAAACGCTATGAGCAAGGCAACATTGTGATCCTGATTTTCCCACAGGCCGCGCAATGATCACCCTGCTTCTATTGCTGGGCGCATGCCTGCTGACGTGCATGGGCCAGGTCTCGCAAAAGTTTGCCGTGGAAAGCTGGCGCGACCAGCCGGAGGGTTGGGCGCCCAAATTGCGCTCGCCGTGGCTGTGGTCGGCGCTGGTGTGCCTGGGCCTGGGCCTGCTGGTCTGGCTGCTGGTGTTGCAGCGCCTGGAAGTGGGCATCGCCTACCCGATGCTCAGCCTGAATTTTGTACTGGTCACGCTGATGGCGCGCTTTGTTTTTCGTGAACACATCGACGGCCGGCACTGGCTGGGCGTGGCGCTGGTGATCGGCGGTGTGGTGTTGCTGGGGCGTCACGTATGAGCCGGGCTCAAGGCTTTGCCCTGGCCCTTGGCAGTGTCGGCCTGGTCAGCGCCGCCCAGTTGGGCATGCGCTGGAGCATGACGCGCCTGCCGCTGCCAGCCGACTGGCTGAATGCGTTCAACAGCAATGCCATCGACCTCGGCGCCTTGGGCGTGGTGATCCTGGCGATCATCGCCTATGCGCTGTCGATGCTGTGCTGGCTTGGCGCACTCAAGCATTTGCCGCTGGGTCGCGCCTATTCGCTGCTCAGCATCAGCTACGCGTTGGTCTACCTGCTGGCTGCCAGCCTGCCGGTGTTCCACGAAGCTTTTTCGCTTTCAAAAACCCTGGGGGTGGCGTTGGTCATCCTCGGTGTTCTGGTTATTAACTCTCGTCGTGCTAGCGTTGCAAGCCCCAGGAATGTCCCATGAAAATCAGTGTATTTGGTAGCGGTTACGTCGGTCTGGTGCAGGCCACCGTATTGGCCGAAGTCGGTCACGATGTGATCTGCATGGACGTGGACAAGAGCAAGGTCGAGTCGCTCCAGAAAGGCCATGTGACCATCTTCGAGCCGGGGCTTGCGGCCATGGTCAAGGAAAACCTGGAAAGCGGGCGCCTGCACTTTACCTTCGATGAAAAGCTCGCGGTCGAACACGGTGAAGTGCTGTTTATTGCCGTGGGCACGCCGTCGGATGAAGACGGCTCGGCCGACCTCAAATACGTGCTGTCGGTGGGTGATGCCGTGTCCCGCCACCGCGTGGAGCCGGTGATCCTGGTGGAAAAATCCACCGTTCCCGTCGGCACCGGCGACACCCTGCGTGCGCACATCGAAAAGAACCTGCGCACCGCCGGCCGGCAGCTGGAGTTCGATATCGTCTCCAACCCGGAATTTCTCAAGGAAGGCTCGGCCGTCGCCGACTGCCGCCGTCCGGACCGCATCATCATCGGCTGCGAGCGCGAGGAAGTGCGTGAAGTGATGCGCGACCTCTACGCGCCGTTCAACCGCAACCATGACCGCATCATCTTCATGGACCTGCGCAGCGCCGAACTGACCAAGTACGCCGCCAACTGCATGCTGGCGACCAAGATCAGCTTTATCAACCAGATCGCCGAGCTGGCCGAACACCTGGGCGCGGACATCGAAGCCGTGCGCCTGGGCATCGGTGCCGACTCGCGGATCGGTTACCACTTCATCTACCCCGGTTGCGGCTACGGCGGCTCCTGCTTCCCCAAGGACATGCGCGCCTTGATCCACAGCGCCAAGCAAGCCAACTGCTCCAGTGACTTGCTGGAAGCCGTGGAAGCGATCAACCAGCGCCAGAAGAGCAAGCTGTTCGAGCGTATCAACGCTTACTTCAAGGGCAACCTGCAGGGCAAGACTTTTGCCTTGTGGGGCCTGGCGTTCAAGCCCAACACCGATGACATGCGCGATGCACCGAGCCGTGTGCTGATGGAGGCCTTGTGGGCCGCGGGTGCCAATGTCCGTGCATTTGACCCGGAAGCCATGCAGGAAACTCAGCGCATCTACGGCGACGAGTCACGCCTGACGCTGTTGGGCACGCCGGAATCGGCCTTGAGCGGCGCCGATGCGCTGATCGTCTGCACCGAATGGCAGCAGTTCAAGGCGCCGGATTTCGACCTGATCCACGCACGCCTGAAAAACCCGGTGATCTTCGACGGTCGCAACCTGTATGACGGCGAACGCCTGGCACGCAAAGGCTTCAAGTACTTCCCGATGGGCCGTGGCGACTCCTGTGAACTGCCGATCCCTCAGCAAAACTGGGTACAGCAGGTCAAGGAAGCCTGATACGTGAACAAAGCTTATCCGCCCCTGCTCACTGCAACGATCCGTCACCAGTCGCTGGGGCTTGGGCTCCTGGCGCTGGTGCTGTTTATTGCCGGCAACTGGCACCAGGCGATTATCGGGTTTGACTCGCGCTTCGTGGTGTTTGCCCAGGAAATGCTGCGTCATGGGCCGAGCTTTTTCCCCACGACCTACGGGCAGCCCTACGCCGATTACCTGGCCACCTCGACCGTGTTGACGTGGTTGTTCTCGTTGCCCTTGGGCCAGGTCACCAGCTTGACCGCCTGGTTGCCCACGGCCATCGCTTCGGCGCTGATCGTGATGCTGGTGTATCGGCTGACGGCGCCCTACTCCGTACGCTGGGGCCTGCTGAGTATTGCGATGTTGCTGCTCAGCAGCACTTTCATCAGTGAAACCCGGGCGGTGTCCCTCGACCAGATGCTCGCGGCAGTGGCCTTGGCGGTGTTTTACCTGGGGTATGCGCATGATCACTTCGCCAGCCCGAAACGCCTGCACTGGCTGTTCCTGTTGCTGATCGTCGGCTTCGCCATCCGTGGGCCGATCGGCCTGGTGATTCCAACCGGCGTGCTGTGCAGCTATTACCTGCTCAACCGGCAGTGGCGCCAACTGTTCACCTTCGGCCTGATTGCCCTGGCGTTGCTGGCGGCCTGTGTGGGCCTGTTGCTGCTGCTGGCCAAGCTCAGCGGTGGCGAGGACTTCATGCAGGACGTGATCCGCATGCAGTTCCTGGGGCGCATGGATGGCACCGAAGGTTCCAGCGGCGCGCTGTATTACTTCACCAGCTCGCTGGGCAATTATGCCCTGGCCTATCCACTGGCACTGTTGGTGCTGGTGGCGGTGGCCGTCGGCGGGCGCCGCACGCCAGACCCGGCCTTGCAGCTGGTGCTGTACTGCGCCGCCGCCGGGTTGCTGGTGATGCTGGGCTTGTCGGTGCCTCAGGCAAAAAAGGCGCGCTACATCCTGCCGATGTTGCCGATGGCGGCGATCCTTGCGGCCTACCCGTTCCAGGTCACCCAGGGGCGGCTGTTTGCAGGGCTGCGCGCCTTGATGCTGGGTATCTGGACGCTGATGCCGGCACTGCTGGCCGTCGGGCTGGTGGTGGCGCGCCGACGTTACGCCGAGCAACTGGGCAACCTGGGGGTGATATTCGGCGTACTGGGCGTGCTTCAGGTACTGGCGCTGCTGGCGGTCTTCAACGTGCGGATACGCGCGACGGGGCCAGCCTTCGCTGCGGTACTGGCGCTCTGGACAACTTACATCGTGGTGGTTGAACCCCTGGAGCGCGCGCTCTACGACACCCGCACCTTCACCCTGGCGGTCAAAGACCAGATCACGCAGCAGCCGGCGCCTGTGGTATTGCACGGGTTGGGCAAGGATGCGAAAGCCATCAAGTTCATGGTCAACTTCAACTGCGACAAGGTGCCGTTGTTTACCCATTCCTCCGCAGACCTGGCCCCGCTGCAAGGGCCTGCCTGGCTGGTGATGAGCGCGCAGGATTTCGAAAACCTGCAGGACCCGCGCTTGAAATCGGTTACGCCGACGCTCACCGGGGAGTTTGACAAAGACCCTTATGTGTTGCTGCATCTGGGGAAAACCCCCGCGCCCTGATCGCGGTGCCGGCCGTGTGTACAAGACGACGCCCACTTCAACAAGAGTGGGCGTTTTCATTACCGCAACCGAGAAAGCACCTACACAGCTATGCGTAATGGCTGGTGCGCTTTGTCTTCCGGCGCCTGGAACCCAAATGTAGACTCGTTCGCCAGGTGCGCTAACCCATTCCGGCCCCAACGTCTGGCTTATCTCGCCAGCCCGAGGCTGGCGCACCTGGATAACAAGGACGCAGTAGGCCCGCCCATACACACGGCGGTTTACGCATACGAGGGCAATGCCGTGGCGCAAGATCCGATGTCAATTCCCGTGCCGAGGCTGGATCGGTTGATGGCACTGCGCGACGCCCTGGTGGCGTTGAAGGGGCCACTGGCCAGCGACCTGACGCTGCAGGAAAACCTGCAAAGACAGCTGTTCAATGAAGAGACCGACAGGCGCGTATTGGGCCATGTCAGCCCGCCCTTCGCGCAGATGACGCGCCTGATTCCTTTCGGCGAAGTCATTTGAACGCACTTAAAACAATTTTATTTCAATAAACTTGCACTCAACCCTCATTAATATGCAGTGGAGCCCTTGAGCAAAGGTCGGCACACTGTGCAGGTTCCTCCCCCAAACGTTGGAACTTTCAAGGGCTTTTCCGGGCAACCAGGCAAGCCTTTTTTTTCGCCCGCAATTTCAGGACCGCTTTAATGCTTACCCGTTGGTTACCTGCTGCAATCAATACCCGCCCAGCTGAATGGAGCCGTGCAGCGATCGGCATGGCCCTGGGCACGCTGTTCAGTGTTTGGGTGTGCGCCCAAGTGTTTGGCATGGAGGTCGCGCTGCACCTGCTTGGCCCGCTCGGTGCCTCGGCTGTGTTGCTGTTTGCGGTGTCTTCCGGCGCGCTGGCCCAACCCTGGTCGATCATCGGCAGCTATTTGTGCGCGGGTGTTGTTGCCCTGCTGGTCGCCCGCGTATTGGGGCGTACGCTGGGCAGCGCATGCCTGGCGGCGGGCATGACCGTTATCCTGATTTGCTGGCTGCGCTGCCTGCACCCGCCGGCCGGTGGCCTGGCGATGACGTTGGTACTGGCAGACCCGGCCTCCGTGGCCCTTGGGTGGCAGGTGCTGGCGCCGGTCATGCTGGGCGCGGGTGCGCTGCTGGCGTGTGCACTGGCGTACAACAACGCCACGCGCACGCGCTATCCCAGGGGGGCGGTCGAGTCGCCGGCAGCGGTCATGGGCAATACGGCGTCCGCAACAGACCCGGCCATCACGGCGGCCGACTTGAAACGGGCGCTGGCCGAGATGGAGCAGTTTTACGATGTGCAACCGAGCGAACTCGAACAGTTGATCCATGCCGCAGAAGGCCATGCGCGACGCCGCAGCATCGGCGAAGTACTGGCCCTCCGCGCCGCCTGAGCCTGCGTGCATAAATGCAAAAACGACCTGCAGGATTCCGGGTTGTACTGGGCAAATTTGCACTGGTACGATCGCGAGAAGGTTCGTCCGCGAACATCTTGATAAAGAACAATAAAAGCAGGGAGTTACAGATGACTGCTCAGGTTTCATCCGAAGCAAGCCGCGCCGAAATTCTTCAGGACGAAGTGCTGGCCGACGTTCGCAACCACATCGGCCACCTCACCCTCAATCGCCCCGCTGGCTTGAACGCCATTACCCTGGACATGGTTCGCAGCCTGACAGCGCAGTTACAGGCCTGGGCGGATGACCCGCAGGTCTACGCCGTGGTGCTGCGCGGTGCTGGCGAAAAGGCCTTCTGCGCCGGGGGCGACATCCGTTCGCTGTACGACAGCTTCAAGAACGGCGACAGCCTGCACGCCGACTTTTTTGTCGAGGAGTACGCCCTCGACCTGGCCATCCACCATTACCGCAAACCCGTCCTGGCGCTGATGGACGGGTTCGTGCTCGGCGGCGGCATGGGCCTGGTGCAAGGCGCTGATCTGCGCGTGGTCACCGAGCGCAGCCGCCTGGCGATGCCGGAAACGGCCATTGGTTATTTCCCGGATGTGGGCGGCAGCTACTTCCTGCCGCGCATACCCGGCGAGTTGGGGATTTACCTGGGCGTCACCGGCGTACAGATTCGCGCGGCCGACGCGTTGTATTGCGGGCTGGCGGACTGGTACCTCGAAAGCACCCGGCTCGCCGACCTGGACCAGAAACTCGACCGCCTGCAATGGCAGGACTCGCCGCTCAAAGACCTGCAAGGCGTACTCGCCAAACTGGCTGTACAGCAATTGCCCGACGCGCCGCTGGCAGCATTGCGCCCGGCCATCGACCATTTCTTCGCCCTGCCGGACGTGCCAAGCATCGTCGAGCAGTTGCAGCAAGTCACCGTCGCCGACTCCCATGAGTGGGCACTGAACACCGTCGCACTGATGCAGACCCGTTCTCCGCTGGCGATGGCCGTCACCCTGCAAATGCTGCGCCGGGGCCGCCGCCTGCCGCTGGAACAGTGCTTCGCGCTGGAATTGCACCTGGATCGCCAGTGGTTCGAGCGCGGCGACCTGATCGAAGGGGTACGCGCGTTGATCATCGACAAGGACAAAACGCCGCGCTGGCGCCCGGCCACGATCCACGACCTGAACGCCACCCATGTGGAGAGCTTCTTCCACGACTTCAAGCAGTTTGGGAGATAAGCCATGCAAGATATTGAATACACAGAAGAACAAGTGATGATTCGCGACATGGCGCGCGACTTTGCCCGCGGTGAAATCGCGCCCCATGCCCAAGCGTGGGAGAAAGCCGGTTGGATCGATGATGCCCTGGTCGCCAAGATGGGCGAACTGGGCCTGCTGGGAATGGTGGTGCCCGAAGAATGGGGTGGCACCTATGTCGATTACGTCGCCTACGCCCTGGCGGTTGAAGAGATCTCGGCCGGCGACGGCGCCACCGGTGCGCTGATGAGTATCCATAATTCAGTCGGTTGCGGGCCAATCCTCAACTACGGCACACAAGCGCAGAAAGAAGCCTGGCTGCCCGACCTTGCCAGTGGCCAGGCCATCGGCTGTTTTTGCCTGACCGAGCCCCAGGCAGGTTCCGAAGCCCATAACCTGCGCACACGTGCCGAACTGCGCGATGGCCAGTGGGTGATTAATGGCGCCAAGCAGTTTGTCAGCAACGGCAAACGCGCCAAGCTGGCCATTGTGTTTGCGGTGACGGATCCGGACTTGGGCAAAAAAGGCATTTCCGCGTTCCTGGTGCCCACCAATACGCCAGGGTTTGTGGTTGACCGCACAGAACACAAGATGGGCATTCGCGCGTCGGATACCTGCGCCGTCACCCTCAACCAATGCACAGTGCCCGAAGCCAATTTGCTCGGTGAACGTGGCAAAGGCCTGGCTATCGCCCTGTCCAACCTCGAGGGCGGGCGCATCGGCATTGCTGCCCAGGCCCTGGGCATCGCCCGCGCGGCCTTTGAGGCGGCGCTGGCGTATGCGCGCGATCGCGTGCAGTTCAACCAGGCGATTATCGAGCACCAGAGTGTCGCCAACCTGCTGGCCGACATGCAAACCCGCCTGAATGCCGCACGGTTGCTGATCCTGCACGCCGCGCGCTTGCGCAGTGCCGGCAAGCCGTGCCTGTCGGAAGCGTCCCAGGCCAAGCTGTTCGCCTCGGAAATGGCCGAGAAGGTCTGCTCCTCGGCGATGCAGATTCACGGTGGGTATGGGTATCTGGAAGATTATCCGGTGGAGCGTTACTACCGGGATGCGCGGATCACGCAGATTTACGAGGGCACGAGCGAAATTCAGCGGATGGTGATCGCGCGCGAGCTGAAGAACTACCAGCTCTAAGTTAATGCAGGCTGTGCAGGCGCTCGCTTGCCAGCGATGCAGGCACCTCGGTTCACCTGCTGGACCGAAGTGCAGCTATTGCAGGCAAGCCAGCTCCCACAACTTGATCGGTGATGACGTTGCAATCGGCGAACTTGTTCGCCTGATTGCCAGGGTATTCAAGCGCTCCCCACGCTAACCAATACGCTGCAAAACCAAAGTGGGAGCAGGCTTGCCCGCGAATACGGCGTATCAGTCAGCGAATGTATCGACTGATCCAGCGCATTCGCGGGCAAGCCCGCTCCCACACGTTGCGTTCCAGCAGTCTTGAAGCCGGTTACTTATCGTTGAACTCCGGCGCACGCTTGGCCACAAACGCCGCCATCCCTTCCTTCTGATCCTGCGTTGCAAACGCCGCATGGAACACCCGGCGCTCAAAGCGCACGCCTTCGGAGAGGCTCACTTCAAACGCGCGGTTCACGCTTTCCTTGACCATCATGCTGATCGGCACGGATTTGCCGGCGATCAGCGTCGCCACCTTCAGCGCCTCTTCCAGCAGCTCATCTGCCGGCACGATACGCGCCACAATCCCGCAACGCTCGGCTTCCACCGCATCGATAAAACGCCCGGTCAGGCACATTTCCATGGCCTTGGCCTTGCCCACCGCGCGGGTCAGGCGCTGGGTGCCGCCCATGCCCGGCAGCACGCCGAGGTTGATTTCCGGCTGGCCGAACTTGGCGCCGTCGCCCGCGAGGATGAAGTCGCACATCAACGCCAGTTCACAGCCGCCGCCCAAGGCAAAGCCGTTGACGGCGGCAATGATCGGCTTGCGCCGGTTGGCTACGCGGTCGCTGTCACTGAACAGGTCGTCCAGGTAAATCTGAGGGTAGGTCAGCTCGGCCATTTCCTTGATGTCGGCACCGGCGGCGAAGGCTTTTTTCGAGCCGGTCAGCACGATGCAGCCGATATGCGGGTTGGCCTCCAGGCTGTCCAGCGCCTGGTTCAACTCGCTGACCAGTTGCGCATTCAAGGCGTTCAGGGCTTGCGGGCGATTGAGGGTAATCAGCCCGACGCGGCCCTGGACCTCGAGCAAAATGGTTTCGTAACTCATGGAATGGCTCCTTAAAGATTGCGTGAGATGACCATGCGCTGGATATCGCTGGTGCCTTCGTAAATCTGACAGACCCGCACATCGCGGTAGATCCGCTCCAAGGGAAAGTCGCTCAGGTAACCGTAACCGCCCAAGGTTTGCAAGGCGGCCGAGCAGACTTTTTCGGCCATTTCCGAGGCGAACAGCTTGGCCATCGAAGCCTCGACCAAGGCTGGCTTGCCGCTGTCGCGCAGGGCGGCGGCGTAATGCACCATCTGCCGGGCGACGGCAATTTGCGTGGCCATGTCTGCCAGGCGAAATGCCACGGCCTGGTGTTCGATCAAGGTTTTGCCGAAGCTTTCGCGCTCGCGTGCATAGTCACGTGCGGCTTCAAATGCCGCGCGCGCCATGCCCACCGATTGCGAAGCGATGCCGACGCGGCCGCCTTCAAGGTTGGCCAGGGCGATCTTGTAGCCTTCACCCTCCTCGCCCAATCGGTTGGCGACTGGGACCTTCACGTCTTCAAACAGAATCTGGCAGGTGTCGGACGCATGCTGGCCGAGCTTGTCTTCGACCCGTACGACGGTGTAACCGGGTGAGTCGGTGGGCACGATAAACGCGCTGATCCCGCGCTTGCCGGCGGCCGGGTCGGTGACCGCAAACACAATCACGATCCCGGCGTTTTGCCCGGAAGTGATGAACTGTTTGCAGCCATTGAGCACGTAGTGATCGCCGTCCAGGCGCGCGCGGGTTTTCAGGCTGCTGGCATCGGAACCGGCCTGCGGTTCGGTCAGCGCAAAGGCGCCGAGCATGGCACCGCTGGCCAGCGGCGTGAGGAACTGTTCTTTCTGCTGATCGTTGCCGAATTTCAGAATCGGCACGCAGCCCACCGAGTTGTGCACGCTCATGATGGTCGAGCACGCGCCGTCACCGGCGGCGATTTCCTCCAGGGCCATCGCATAGGCCAGGTAGCCGGTGTCGCAACCGCCCCACTGTTCCGGTACCAGCATGCCGAAAAAGCCCAGCTCGGCCATCTCGCCGATGGCTTGCCTGGGAAAGCGGTGCTCGCGGTCCCATTCGGCAGCGAACGGTTTCAAGCGCTCCTGGGCAAATTGCCGGGCCGCTTCGCTGATTTGCAATTGTTCGTCATTGGGCAGCATAAAAAGTCCTTAATACACGCATTCGACGGCCATGGCCGTGGCTTCACCGCCGCCGATACAAATGGCCGCAACGCCGCGCTTGAGGCCTTTCTGGCGCAGCGCCGAGAGCAAGGTCACCAGAATGCGCGCGCCCGAGGCGCCGATCGGATGCCCCAGCGCGCAGGCGCCGCCGTGGACGTTGACCTTGCTGTGGGGGATTTCCAGCTTGCTCATGGTCACCAGGCTGACCACCGCAAAGGCTTCGTTGATCTCGAACAAATCCACTTCGCCAAGGTGCCAGCCGGTCTTGCTCATCAGCTTGCGAATCGCCCCCACCGGCGCCACCGGGAACAGCCCCGGCTCGTCGGCGAACGCCGCGTGCCCATGGATGATTGCCAGCGGTTTGAGCCCACGCTTTTGCGCGTCGGACTGACGCATCAGCAGCAGCGCCGCCGCGCCGTCGGAGATCGAACTGGAGTTGGCCGCCGTCACCGTACCGCCTTCGCGGAAAGCCGGTTTCAGGCTGGCGATCTTGTCCAGCTTGGCTTTGGGGGGCTGTTCGTCATGCAGGATGGTTTTTTGCTCTTTACCGACGGTGACCTGCACCGGGACGATCTCGGCGGCGAAGCTGCCGTGGGTGATCGCCTCCTGGGCACGGGTCAGCGAGGCAATGGCGAAGGCGTCCTGGGCTTCACGGGTAAAACCGTTGTGCTCGGCACAGTCTTCGGCAAAGGTGCCCATCAGGCGGCCCTTGTCGTAGGCGTCTTCAAGGCCGTCGAGAAACATGTGGTCGAGCACCTTGCCGTGGCCCATGCGGTAGCCGCTGCGCGCGCGGTCCAGCAGGTAAGGCGCGTTGGACATGCTCTCCATGCCACCGGCCACCACCACCTCGACACTGCCGGCCAGCAGCGAGTCGTGGGCGAGAATGGTCGCCTCCATGCCCGAACCACACATTTTGTTCAGCGTGGTGCAGCGCGTGGCCTTGTCCAGCCCGGCGCCCAGCGCCGCCTGACGCGCAGGCGCCTGGCCGAGGCCTGCGGGCAATACGCAGCCGAACAGCACTTCATCCACCGCGTCCGGGGCGATGCCGGCGCGTTCGACGGCGGCGCGAATCGCGGCGGCACCCAGTTGCGGCGCAGTCAGGCCCTTGAGGTCGCCCTGGAACCCGCCCATGGGCGTGCGGACGGCGCTGACGATAACAATCGGATCGTGCATGAAAAATTCTCCTTACTTGGCGGCCATGCGCAAGGCGCCGTCGAGACGGATGACCTCGCCATTGAGCATGCTGTTTTCAATGATGTGCCGCACCAGCGCGGCGTACTCGGCCGGTTTGCCCAGGCGTGGCGGGAATGGCACGCCGGCGGCCAGGGAATCGCGCACCTCTGGGGTCATGCCGGCCATCATCGGCGTTTCAAAAATGCCGGGGGCGATGGTCATGACCCGGATGCCAAAGCGCGCCAGTTCGCGGGCAGCCGGCAGCGTCAGGCTGGCGATGGCGCCTTTGGACGCGGCATACGCTGCCTGGCCGATCTGCCCGTCAAAGGCGGCCACCGACGCGGTATTGATGATCACGCCACGCTCGCCGTCGGCATTCGCCTCGGTTTCAGCGATGGCGGCGGCGGCCAGGCGCAGCAGGTTGAAGCTGCCGATCAGGTTGACGTTGATCACTTGGGCAAAGCTTGCCAGCGCATGCGGACCGTTCTTGCCAAGGATTTTCTCGCCGCGCACCACACCGGCGCAGTTCACCAGCCCATGCAAACCGCCGAACGCGGCGACGGCGGCTTGCACGGCCGCTTCGGCAGCGGCTTCCTGGCTGATGTCCGCCACGGCGCTGCGGGCGTTATCGCCCAACTGCCGGGCCTTGGCCGCGACGGCTTCGGCGTTGAGGTCCACCAGCATCACCTTGGCACCGGCGGCTACCAGCATCTCAGCGGTGGCCGCGCCGAGGCCTGAAGCGCCGCCGCTGACCAGGAATACCTTGTTTTCAATCTGCATCTTTAGTTCCTTTGAAAGGGATCACGCCAAGGCTGCTTGAGCCTTGGCGATTTCCTGATTACGCAAAATAAAACGTTGCAGCTTGCCGCTCGGGGTTTTCGGCAAGTCGCTGACAAATTCGATTTCTCGCGGGTAGGCATGCGCGGCGAGGCGCTTGCGCACGTGCAGGCGCAGCTCTTCGGCCAGTTCAGGCGTGGCGCGGTATTGCTCGTTGATCACCACAAAGGCTTTCACCAGCTCGGTGCGTTCCGGGCAGGGCTTGCCGACCACCGCGGCTTCGACCACGGCCGGGTGCTCAACCAGGGCGCTTTCCACGTCGAAGGGGCCGACGCGATAGCCAGAGGTGGTGATCACGTCATCACTGCGCCCGACAAAACTGATGCTGCCGTCCGGGTTCAGCTCCACGGTGTCGCCGCTGAGGTAGTACTTGCCGACAAAGGCCTTGGTCTTCACGCCCTCGTAACCGGCGAACCAGCACATCGGCGACTGTTCGCGGTCAATGGCGAGAATGCCCGGCTGGCCGGCGGGCAGTTCCTGATGGTTGTCATCGAGCACCACGATGCGGTGCCCCGGCGAGGCAAAGCCGGCTGAGCCAACATGCACCGGATGCGCCAGGCCATGGTGGTTGCACAGCACCATGCCCAGTTCGGTCTGGCCATAGTGGTCGTGGATGGTCACGCCCAGGTTCTCGGCGAACCAGCGGATCACTTCCGGGTTCAGGGGTTCGCCGGCGCTGCTGACAATGCGCAGTTTGCCCTTGATCGCGCGGGCGAACTGCTCACCGCCGGCAATCAGCAGGCGGTACGCGGTCGGTGAGCCCGTCAGGTTGGTGATGCCGTACTTGTTGATCACCCGGCAGGTGCTCTCCAGGGTGAACGGCCCATCGTAAAAGGTGATCGGGTGGCCCATGGACAACGGCCCGGTCACGCCAAAATAGATGCCGTAAGCCCAACCCGGGTCGGCAACGTTCCAGAACGCGTCTTCGGGGCGAAGGTCTACTGCGTCGCGGGTGTAGCGCTCAAAGGCAACGATGGCCTTGAGCGGCACCGACAGGGCTTTCGACGGGCCGGTGGTGCCCGAGGTGAACATCAGCAAAAACGGCGCGTCACCGTCCAGCATCACCGGCTCGCAGGCGTTGGAATAATTCGGCAGTTCGGCCCAGAAGCTGTAGTCGCCGCGCACAATGCCTTCGCCCCTGGCCCCGGCGACGGTAACGATGGTCGGGCAACCTTCCACGTCCGCAAGCTTGGGCCGGTTCACCGCGTCGGTGACCACCAGCGCGGCGCCGGAACTGCTCAAGCGATGTTCAATGGCCTTGGGCCCGAAAGCGGTAAACAGCGGCTGATAGACCGCGCCGATGCGCCAGGTGGCGAACACCACCACCAGCAATTCTGCGGTGCGCGGCAGCAGGCCGGCCACCTTGTCGCCGCGTTTGACGCCCTGGGCCAGGAGGAAATTGGCGAAGCGGGCGGCCTGGTCCTGCAAGTCTGTGAAGGTGGACGTGGCGCTGCGCCCGTCCTTGCCTTCCCAGAACAGCGCGATGCGGCCCGGCAGCGCATGCCGGTCACAGCATTCCACGCAGGCATTGAGTGCCTGCAGGTTGCCGGCCAGTGCGGCGTCGACGGTGTGCTGGTAATCAAACTCGGTAGTGGCAGCCAAATACTCACGCATCGCTTCAAATCCTTGTGGTTTTTATTTTCAGGACGTTTTTGAACACGTAAACCGTGGAAATAGTCGCTCTGCAGCGTTACAGCAGCAATGGTCAAAGCCTTCAACTTGGCTGACTGGTTTGGCCAATCATTGAGCGCGCTGATCAGCCGGTCAGTTCAAGTGATTGGACGCCCGCCGGGGTTGCTTCTAACCTTGGGGCCTGCACCACCAAAGAAGCCTCCCTGCAATGATCGTTCGTCCCAAACCCAACCTCCTGGGCATCCTGTTTTCCCTCAAGGGCTCGATTGCCAAGCGCATCGCGCTGCGCAGCCTGCTGGTGACCTTGCTGGCCTCGGTGATCGTGCTGGTTGAAACCTTGCACCCGGCGTATTTTTCCAAGGTCAACGCCACGCCGTTCACCTTGCTGGGCTTGTCGTTGTCGATCTTCATGAGCTTTCGCAACAACGCCTGCTATGACCGCTGGTGGGAAGGCCGCAAGCAGTTGGGGCAAATGATCATCGATGTGCGCTCGCTGATCCGCGAAACCCAGGTGCTGACTGACCCGGCTGAACGCAGTGGGCTACTGCGCGGTTTGTGCGGCTTTGCCCATGGCCTGATTGCGCGCCTGCGCCATGAAGACGAGGCCGGCGCCATTACGCCGTGGATCGGCGTTGATCGCGCGCACCCGAACCTTCCAGACGCTGTGCTGCAACAACTGGGCGCGCGCTTTTCCGGGCTGGCCGAGCAAGGCGTCATCAGCGAATGGCGCTACACCCAGCTGGAAACCCGACTGGTCAGCCTCAGCCAGGTGCAGGCGTCGTGCGAGCGGATCAAGCACACGCCGCTGCCCTTTCCTTACACGCTGCTGTTGCACCGCACCATCTACCTGTTCTGCATTCTGCTGCCGTTTGCCATGGCCGAGCCGCTGGGCTGGCTGACGCCGGTGTTCACCGCCATCGTCAGCTACACCTTCTTTGGCCTGGATGAAATCGGCGACGACCTGGAAGACCCGTTCGGTTTTGATGAAAATGACCTGCCGTGCAATGCCATCGTGCGCACGTTGGAGCGCGAGATTCTTGCCGCTCTCGGCGAAAGCGACTTGCCGCCTGCCCTGGAACCGATTGAATACGTGCTGACCTGATGCGGGTTTGACACTCGCCGTGGTCTGACCGAAGCTGATGGCTTTGCACTAGCTGCCACCAGCTTTTGGACGCCTGCATGTCAAAGTCACGCCGTTACTCCATCATCGGCCTGTGCGCCCTGTTGTTGATTGTGTTGCTCACCTGGTTTTTCTCCCGCCCTACCCCGGTGGCCGTGCCGCCGGCGATTGCCCATGGTTACGCCAAAGCCTTGAAGCAGGCGCATAACGGCGAACCCGGCGCCGCGCGCGTGCTGTACCAACAGCTCGGCCGACCGGACCTGTCGCCTGAACGTCGCGCTGCCTTGCACGCCGAATTGCCCAACTACCCAAGCCCGCAGGCGCTGAAGCTCGCCGACAAAGACCTGGCCAATGATTCGCCAGTGGTGCGTGAGGCGGCGATCCACAGCATTGTCGGCCTGGTGCCCAGCGGCCAACGCGTCTTGTTGCTGGGGCCGGTGCTCGACGATTCCGAACAGGCGGTGCGCTTTGCTGCCGCCAATGCCTTGCTCGGTCTGTCGCCGGACACCCTGGGGCTGTACTTCGGGCCGTTGCAGCAAGTGCTCGATGAGTTTGTGAAAACCCTCAAAAGTGGGCCGGAAACGGCCGAAAGCTGGATTCAACTGGCGCGCCTCTACATCCATAGTGCGCTGCTGCCAGACGCCCAAAATGCCCTCGAACAGGCCATGCGCTTGCAACCGGACAACCTGCAGGCGGTGGTCGCGCAAATCGAACTGCTGGACAAACAAGGCAAGACCGATGAGTCGCGGCAACTGCTGGCACGTCAGTTGGCGGCTCACCCCGACTCGGCTTACCTGCAGCATGCGCTGGGCATGTGGCTGTTGCACCATGGCGAGCGCCCGTACGCCCTGCTCGGCCTGTCCAAAGCGGTAGAGCTTGAACCGGACAATCAGGATTACCGTTACGACCTCGCCACGACCCTGCACGCCCAGGAAGAGTTGGAAGCCGCCCAGCGTCAGCTGGAAGACATCATTCAGCGCCATCCGGCCAACCGCAAGGCGCGGGTGTTGCTGGTCAATTACTGGAAAGAAAGCGGCCAGCTGCAAAACGTGCAGGTATTGCTGGCGCAACTTGAGCAACAGAACCCGGATGACCCGGCGTTGCAGCAAGGTCTGTAGGGCATTGCAAAAAGTTGTAATCCATACCCAGGCTTGTACAATTTTCGCGAAACGTTGAACCGCCACGGGCCTCCACGGTCAAGTGAATATGGCGCGCCCGAGGCGGCGCGCTCCTCTATTTGTACGTGACCTGAGGGCACTTCTTGTCTACATCCAACGAGCTGTTCAGTGAAAAGGCGGCCACCGGCATCGAAGGTCTTGATGACATTCTTTCCGGGGGGTTATCGCGCAGCCACCTGTTCCTGCTGGAAGGCGAACCCGGCACGGGCAAAACCACCATTGCGCTGCATTTTCTGCAGGCCGGTGCGAAAAACGGTGAACGTTCGCTGTACATCACCCTCTCCGAAACCGAGCGCGAATTGCGCCAGGGCGCCAAGTCCCATGGCTGGGACCTGGATGACAATATCCACATCTTCGAGCTGACCCCGCCAGAGAGCCTGCTCGACGCCAACCATCAGCAAAGCCTGCTGTACTCCTCCGACCTGGAGCTGGGCGAAGCCACACGGCAGATTTTTGAAGTGGTGGAGCGGGTCAAACCGACCCGCGTGGTTATCGACAGCCTTTCGGAGATCCGTCTGCTCGCGCAAAGCTCCCTGCGTTATCGTCGGCAGATCCTGGCAATCAAGCATTACTTCGTGCGCTACGACACCACCGTGCTGCTGCTGGATGACCTGACCACCGAATCGCTGGATAAAACCGTACACAGCGTGGCGCACGGGGTGATTCGCCTGGAAGAACTGACGCCCAACTACGGCGCCGAACGCCGCCGGGTGCGGGTGGTGAAATACCGTGGGCAAAAATACCGCGGCGGCTTTCATGACTTCACCATCATGGGCGACGGCGTGCATGTGTTCCCGCGGCTGGTCGCCGCCGAGCATCGCGGCGGGTATGTCCGCCAGACCCTGAGCAGCGGCATTGTCGAACTGGACAGGTTGATGGGCGGCGGCGTCGAAACCGGCTCCAGCAGCTTGATTCTTGGCCCTGCGGGCACCGGTAAATCCCTGATTTCCATGATCTTCGCCGCAGCGGCTGTGGCCCGTGGCGAGAAAGCTGCGCTGTTTATCTTCGACGAAGAACTGGGTTTGTTGTTCGAACGCATGAAAAACATGGGCATCGACCTCGCTGCCCTGCAGGACACCGGCAACCTGCTGATCGAACAGGTGGACGCGGCCGAGTTGTCGCCCGGCGAGTTCTCGCACCGAGTGCGCCGTTGTGTTGACGAGCGCGGGATCAAAACCGTGGTCATCGACAGCATCAACGGCTATCAGGCGGCGATGCCGGAAGAAAACGCACTGATCCTGCACATGCATGAGCTGTTGCTGTACCTCAATCGCCGGGGAGCTGCCACGTTCATGACCGTCGCCCAGCACGGGCTGGTCGGTGACATGCAAGCCCCCGTCGACATTACGTACCTGGCCGATACCGTGATTTTGCTGCGTTACTTCGAAGCACTGGGCAAGGTACGCCGGGCCATCTCGATCATCAAAAAGCGCACCGGTTCGCATGAGTCGACCATTCGCGAGTACCGCATTGGTAGCCGTGGCATGACGGTGGGCGAGCCGCTCGACAACTTCCAGGGCGTGCTGCGCGGCATCCCGACTTTCAACGGCAGCGGCTCACCCTTGCTCAAGGAAGAGGGATCGTGATCGGCGTTTCTCCTGCCTCCGAGCGCGCAATTATCCTCGCGCCGATGGGTCGCGACGGCTCATTGGCGCTGATGATGCTGAACGAAGCTGGCTACAGCGGCATTGTTGCCAGCAACCTGGCCGACCTGTGCGAATTGCTCGAAGACGGCGCCGGCTTATTGGTGATTGCGGCGGAGGCGTTGCGCGGGGTTGACCTGGAGCCGTTGCTGGAGCATCTGCATCAGCAGCCGGCGTGGTCGGACTTGCCGATTGTGCTGATGACCCATCACGGCGGCAGCGAGCAGAATGGTTCGTCGCACTTGAGCGGGCTGCTGGGCAACGTGACCTTCCTCGAACGCCCCTTCCATCCCATCACCTTGATCAGCCTGGTGAGCGCAGCCCTGCGTGGCCGGCGCCGGCAATATGACGCCCGCGACCGCTTGATTGACTTGAGTGAAAGCGAGCTGCGCCTGCAACGCACCATGGAAACCCTCGAGCAGCAAGTCGAGGAGCGCACGGCGCAACTGCGCAGCAATGAAGAAGCCTTGCGCCAATCGCAGAAAATGGAAGCCGTAGGTCAGTTGACCGGCGGCATCGCGCATGACTTCAACAACATGCTCACCGGGATTATCGGCAGCCTGGAGCTGCTGCGACGGCGCATTGCGCGCGGCAAGCTCGATGACCTGGACGGCCTTATCGACCTGGGCGTGACCTCGGCCAACCGCGCGGCCGGCCTGACCCATCGCCTGTTGGCGTTTTCCCGTCGCCAATCGCTGGATTCCAAGCCTGTGGAGATCAACCAACTGGTGACCTCCATGGGTGAGCTGCTGCAACGCAGCATCAATGAAAGCATTGGCCTCGACATGCGCCTCGACAGTCAGCTCTGGACTGCCGAAGCTGATCCCAATCAGCTCGAAAGCGCCCTGCTCAACCTGGTGATCAACGCGCGGGACGCCATGCCGGGCGGCGGCAAGTTAGTGGTTGAAACCACCAACCGCCATCTGGACAACGTGTTCACTGCGGCCTACGGCACCTTGAAGCCCGGCGACTATGTCGAGCTCAGCGTCAGCGACACCGGCTGCGGCATTCCAGAACACCTGATGGGCCGCGTGTTCGATCCATTTTTTACCACCAAGCCGATTGGCCAGGGCACCGGCCTCGGCTTATCGATGATCTACGGCTTTGCCCGCCAGTCCCATGGCCACGTCACCCTCCACAGCGAAGTGGGCAAAGGCACTACGGTGAGCCTGTTCCTGCCGCGTTTTGTCGGTGAACTACAGGCACCGGAACACCTCAATCCCGCCTTGGCGCCCTATGCCAATGCGGGTGAAACGGTATTGATCGTCGAGGATGACCCGGCAGTACGCGTGTTGGTCAGCGCCGTGCTCAACGAGTTGGGCTATGCCTTCGTCGAGGCCGGTGATGCGGACACGGCGCTGCCGATCATCGAATCCGACCAGCGTATCGACTTGCTCATCAGCGACGTGGGCCTGCCGGGCATGAACGGCCGGCAAATGGCGGAAATTGGTCGGCAGATTCGACCTCAGCTCAAGGTCCTGTTCATCACCGGTTATGCCGAACACGCGGCGGTGCGCGGCGGCTTCCTCGATCCTGGGATGCAGTTGATCACCAAGCCATTCACCTTTGATTTGTTGACGGCGAAGGTGCGGGAAATGATTCAGGCGTGAGGTAGTTGCTGCACGTTACCGCAATATCTGGTGGCTGACAGGCTGGAACCGGCGTTGAGGGATCGGACACGAAGTTTCAAATCGCGACGCATGAAAGGTGCCCGTCGTTAACCTGAAACTTACCTCACGAGTCCCATCATGATCGCTGCCCGCAACCTTATTCCACTGCATCAATGGCCGCTGAATGCTGCACCTGAGCCCCCCACAATACGCCGGCCACGCCTGGCGGATCGGGACGGCAACCCCGCGGGCCCGGACGCGGCTGAGCGTGCGCAAGTCGACGGCGACAGTGAGCTGGCCGGTTATCTGGCACAAACGCTGCGCGCTGCGGCTAATAGCGGACGACTGGGCGACATCGACACCATTGCGCCCGCCTCTGCCTTCGGCCAATGGTGGTCACACCTGCACGATTTGATGAAGAGCCCGTACTTTGTCAGTTGGGCAACGCATCAGCAGATCGATCTGTCAAAGCCCATTGAGATCAATCCCCGAGACAACCTCATCAGCGCCTTCGTCGGCGGTCAGCGCAAACCCTTTTCAGGCTTTGAGCATGGCCACCTCTGGACCTCGATGATGGCGCCCATCATGCAAGCGGCAACAGCCCTGACTTCAAGCGCTGGTTATATTCTGAGCCCCTCCAGCCGCACATCGGCACCCTACCGGGCGGTCGCGGACTTTTATGGCGAAGCCATCACGGGGCAAACCCGGGCATCCGCTGAAGCCCGTGCAGCGCAGCTAGAGGCCGCTAAAGGCTTCGGCCTTTCCCGCCCCCGGCCAGACCGCGCTGCCGAGGTGCTGCAACATGAACGGGCCAAGCTGGCCAGTGCTCATGATCACAGCAACGTAGCCTTGAAACTGATCGCGGTCATTCAGCAGATCGACGATTTGTCCGAACAGTGGCTAGACCGCACCACCAAAGATCCCCTCGACAGCTTGTACCTCTCGCCCTCGTCTGTACAAAGCCGGATTGAGCAACTTATTCGCGACAAAATGGGCAACACCCGCATCACGTTGCATGCCGGTTCGCCCCACAGGCTGTTGCAAGCGGACCCTAGCGTCAGCCTGGACAAATACCTCAGCGACAATGGCTGGGACAGGCCCCGCTGCCGCGACGAGCTTCTCAATCTGGGACGGTTACTGACAACGCCAGCCCTTTCGCAGCTTCCCGACGGCAATCTCGGAGGAGCCTTGTCCTGGCCAACCCCATTGAGTGCTGACGATCGTTACAACCTGAGAGATTCCGTGCGTCAGAACACGCTGGGGCTCAAGGGTCTGCAAAATTATCACGAGGCCACCGGTGCACTCGGTTACCTGACGCGCAATCAGCGTTTTGCGCCGTCCGAACTGCACGACCCGCGGCGGTTTATTCAACGCCTGCTCGCTACGCCTGATGCCCAGGCGCTGGGGCTGGCGCTGCAGGAAAAATTCAATGGCGTCTCGACCCCGCAAAGCCCTAACGATTGGACGCTGGCAGCCCTTGGCGCGACCCTGGATGAAGCCGCAAACACCTCGGCGCCAGCCAGAACCGGCGTTGCCGGGTTTGATAGGGCCCGTCATCAACATTGGGGCCAGCATCCTTCAACGGTGGTCGCGGGGCTGGTGACGCATTTGGTTTCCTCGGGCCGTGTCAGCGCCGAATTGGCACCCGTTGCGGCCCACCTGTTGCTGTCACGCCGAGCCCCCGCTTTTTTGGTCAATGACATTCCCGCCAAGGTGACGTGTGACTCACACACCTGGGTCACCTTCAGCACGGCGGTAGCGCGCCTCGAGAGCCAGGCGCCCGGCTCAACGGCGCGTATGACCTTCGCACAGGTCATGCAACGAGCCGATCTGGCACCTGTCACCGACCAGGACCGGCAGGTAGAAGGCATGGCGCAGCGCGATGCGCTCAAAGATTGGGGGGTTGCCCAGGGTTTGCTCCCGCTGAACACGCTGGATGACTACACCGACGAGCAGATGAACCGCGTCTTTGGCGCCTACAGCGCGCGGATTTCAGCATTGGGCCAAGCCTCGAAAGCCTACTCGACACCAATGCCCGAGCGCCGGGCGATGGCGCTGGAGGAACTCAAGCGCGTGTATGGTGACCTGCCCTTCGAGAAAAAATGCATCACCCCATTTGATCAGAGCCGCGACTTCCCTGGGCCGTACTCGGTGCTGGACCTTTACCTGCACGGGCAACTGAAGGCAACGGCATGGACGTCATCCTCCGGTGACGTCGACACACGCACACTCGCGGGCCATGCAAACAAACTTTCCGACATCAATGCTGTGTTCAACACTGAGCTTCAGCGGTACTTCCACGCGGCAGAACAGGCGACGAGCACGCAAATCAAACACCTGATCGCCACACTGCCTCTGGAAGATCGAAAAGCCATTGAGTATGGGAAAGTGACCCTGCTGACCGAGCACAGCATCTCTCATACCGCCTTCAACCAGAACCGTGTTGAAACCAAGGTACCCGATAGCCTGCTGCTGAAAACAGAGCTCGACGGCGTCGTCACTGTTTATCAAGTCAATTTAAGAGACAGCAACATCCGCCAGCGCGAAGAGCTCAAAGACCACCCGATCGGGCGCCAGACTGATGAAGCGGATAAGTGGCGCTACGCGAAAATGCTGCTGGAGGTTAAACCTTCCGGCCGGTATTCAGCGCGCATTACTGAAGAGAAACGGCGAGCGGGCACACCCGACAGCTTTGCCAGCGAACGGTCCCGCTACATTGCCGACGCCTTGGTCGAAGACCTGAACATCCGGGCGCTGCAGAGTGAGGCGCGGGGTGTGACGACGTTTGATACCGAGGTGCCATTCTACAAAAAAGCCCGCGAATTCATGCTCAACCTGATTCCCCTGCGCTCGGCAATCCAGAACTTTCGAGCCGGCGCCGTGGGCGACGGCATCGTTGACTTGGCGTTCGACGCCTTCGGGTTTGTCGTCGGCGTAGGCTTCGCAGCCAAAGGCGCCAAGGCACTGCAAGCAGGTACCAGCGCGGCGGCCAGGCTGGCCCAGGGCGTGAAGATCGTGGGGCGTGCTGCGCTGAGCGCACTCAACCCGCTGGATGGCGTGGGCAGCCTGATTTCCCGTGCCGCGGGTGGGGTGCAAAAAGGCGGGCTGTATGCCTACAACACACTGCGCGGCAGTGCCGACAGTTACAGCCTGATCAAGGCGAGTCGACATTTTGATGCCAGCGCAGTGGGCACCTTCAGGCTGGGCGGCGCCATCGCTGAAGGGCCGGCAGTGCTTCAACGTGGCAAGTGGTTTGCCTTCGACACACTAAGTGGCCAGCCGTATGGCAAGGCTCTGGAGGACTTCCACCCCTCGATCAGAGCCAGCGGGGAATTACACGAGGCTCAGCAGACCGCCGGTGAAAGCGCCTGGACCGCCTGGGTTGAACACCACCAACACGGTGCAAACAGTGTGCAGTTCAACCACGGCTATACCCAGGTCGACCCGCTGTCGATCAGCGGCTATCGCGCCGGAATGAAATCCGCTGAAGTGATGGCGCTGGCGCGCGCTCCAGGCCGCACACCGGCCGAGGTCGGCGCCTTAGTACGCCAGCGCGAGCGTTTAGCGGTGCAGCACAGCTTCAGCGGGGTCAATGCGTTTTACCAGCACATCAGCGGGGGCGGCGGCACGTTCACGCCCGTTCCCCAACTGTTCTATCTCAGCCAGACCACCCCGCTCAGCAAAGGCCAATGCGCGGCGATGTCGCGCGTCATGGCGACGGCCATGGAGCAAGGCAAGCACACCCGTTTCGCCGCCAATTTATTCAGCGCAGCGGCCAACCCCACCGCCGCCGAGTCCAGGCAGTTCGTGGCGAACCTGACGCAGATTCAAAAGCAACTGGATACACCCACGCAGTTTCATGCCGGTGCGCCCGTTCGCAAAATGGGCTACGCCCAACTGATGGATGACATTGCTGACGCCAGCGGCCCCAAGACCATGATGATCGGCACCGCCGACCACGCCATGATGATCGGCACGCAGGGCGAAGGCGTCGCCAAGCGGTTTTTTTATTACGACCCCAACTACGGCCTCGCCGAGTTCACGAGCGCTGCCGCCATGAAGAAGGGCCTGGGCAAGCTGTTTACCGACAAACACCTGCCGTTGCCCTACAAAACCGCGGGCGGCGACCCAACCAGGCTAGAGTTCAACGTCAGCACTCACAGTGACGCATGGAAGAAAACCAACGATATTGCCGACGCACATGTTCAGTCGCTGTTCGACGACGCCCTGGGTGCGAAGCCTTCGGTCGCTGATGCGGCTGTGCAGCCACCGCTCATAGCCAACAGCGCCAGTAAGCCCGCCGTGCAAAACGTTGAAGTGTTCGTGGCCGAGGCGAAAACCCTCGATGACCCCACAAGCATCCTCAGCACCCATGGACTCGGTGACTGCTCGGCACTGGTGGTGCTGACCGATCTGCGCAACGGGGTGTACCACAAACGCACCTTGGTGCACTTGAACGGCAGCAATCTGGAGGCGCCTGTGGGGGCTGAGCACAATGCCTTTGCCGTGCTCCAGCAGCTGGACAGCGCATTGGAGAATGGCGGCAAGGTCATTTTTGTCGGCGGCACCGCAACACGCTCATCGCTGATGGTCGGCAGGGTAATAGGCCAAGTCGATAGCAACGGTAACAAACCGTTGTTATCGATCCTGCAAAAGAAAGACGTGTCCGTGACCTACGCCAGCTCCGTCGGGGTAGAAGTCTATCCCGATGGCAATTTCAAGCTGCGTGATGATGAGGGGGCGGGCGTGTTCGACCGCTCAAAGATCAACGAAATTCTGGACTGGGCGCGCGACTAAGCCGGTGAATGCTGCCAGGGACAGTGATACGCGTCCCTGGCACAGACCGTACTCAAGCCAACAATCGCTGGATATGCTCCTGCAGCGTATCCAGATCAAACGGCTTGGCCAGGATCGGCGCGTTGCGCGTGATCGGGCTGTTGCAGTCGAGGATTTCCTGCGGATAACCGCTGATAAAGATCACTTTCAATTCCGGTCGCAACTTGATCGCCGGTTCAGCGATCTGTACCCCGGAAATTCCGCCCGGCAGGCGGTAGTCCGTGACCATCAGGTCCAGGTGCGGCTTGGTCGCGAGGATTTCGAAGGCTTGCTCCCCATCAATCGCCTTCAGTACTCGATACCCCAGCCCGGCCAGGTATTCACCCAGCACGAACATAATCGATTCGTCGTCCTCGACGATCAGAACAACATCTTGTGCATCTTCACTCATGGGAAGCCTTTGTCCGGTCAATTGCTGCAGTTACGACCATCGGGTCACGCAGAGGTTGCGTCGAGCTGACGATAGATTTCACGCCGGCGTCTCAAGGGGCAGGCACACCCGAAACAACGCGCCCTCGCCTATCTGGCTTTCTACCTCGATGGTGCCGCCGTGGGCCGCCACGATCTGCTCGGAAATAAACAGCCCCAGGCCCAGGCCAGCCGCAACATGGCTGGCGGAAACGCGCTCGAACTGCTGAAAAATTCGCTTCTGGTTGTCTGCGCTGATGCCGATCCCGTGATCGCGCACTTCAACCCTTGCCTCACTATGCTCGGTATACACCCGTACTTCCACCGGGCTTTTGGCCCCGTAGCGCAGCGCATTGGTCAGCAGGTTGGAAATCACCTGCTCGATGCGGAACTCATCCCAGTTGCCTTCTACCGGCCCCTGGACCTCCAGGTGCATCGACGACTCGGCGGCGGCCACTTGTGGCGCGAAGTTTTCCACCAGGTTGTGCACCAACTGGGTCAGGTCAAACCGCGCCGGGCGAATCGACAGCTTGCCGGTGCGGATGCGTGACACATCGAGCATGTCCTCGATCAGCCGAATCAGGCTTTTGATCTGCCGCTCATCGCGATCGACCATGGCGTGCATTTTGTCCAGGGTGAACGCGGCGGCGTTGTCCCGGGCCAGGTGCATTTTGCGCAGTTGAGTCTCCAGGATGAGCCCGTTGAGCGGCGTACGCACCTCATGGGCGACGATCGACATGAAATCGTCACGCATGCGCACTGCCTGCTCCAGCTCGGCCTGGGTGGCCTGCAGGCGGGTCAGCAAGAGTTCCTGCTCGCGGCGGCTGCGCTCCAGCGCTTCGACCTGCAGCTTCATCGCCTTGCTCTGGCGGTACAGGTCGACGAACACGTTGACCTTGCTCTTGACTGCATGGATGTCCAGCGGCTTGTGCAGGAAGTCGACGGCGCCGCTTTCATAGCCCTTGAAGGCATAGTTGAGTTCACGGCCGGCAGCGCTGACGAACACAATCGGGATGTTTTTGGTCTTTTCGGTGCCGCGCATCAGTTCGGCCAGCTCGAAACCATTCATGCCGGGCATCTGCACGTCGAGAATCGCCATGGCGAACTCGTGCTCCAGCAACAGTGACAAGGCCTCGTCGGCGCTCAATGCCTTGTAGACCTGGCGATCCTCGCGCTTGATCAGCGCTTCGAGGGCCAGCAGGTTTTCCGGCAGATCGTCGACGATCAGCAGTTTGGCCTGGACAGTACTTAACATGGGGAAGATTCCAGCAAAGCCAGCAACGAGCCAATTTGGCTCAGAGTCAGAATATAGTCAGGTGTTTGCAGGGCCAAGGCCGCCAGCGGCATCACGGCGATGCGTGCATCCTTGGGGTCTTGTACAACCGTGGTCCCGCCTGAGCGCTTGACGTGCGCCAGCCCGCGGGCACCGTCCTGGTTGGCGCCGGTCAACAAAATGGCCAGCAGACTTTTGCCATAGGCATCGGCGGCTGACGCAAACAGGTAGTCAATGGAGGGCCGCGAATGGTGTACGCGGTCTTCCTGGCTCAGGGACAGGCTGCGGTCATGCTCCACCGAGAGGTGATAACCGGGCCCGGCGAAATACAGGGTGCCCGCCTCGATCACTTCCTTGTCACGCGCTTCACGCACCGGGATTCGCAGGCGCCGGGCAAAGACCTCGGCCAATTGGCTGCGGCGTTCGTCCGGCAGGTGCAGCACCGCGATGATTGGCAAGCCAAAGCCCTGGGGCAATGCACCAAAAATAGTCAGCAACGCCTCGACGCCGCCAGCAGAAGCGCCGACGACGATGGCTTCAATCCCGACAATCGGGTTGGCTGCAGCGTCGTTCATGATTTGCGGTAGATCCGTTCCTGCTTGACCAAGGGTTCGAACTGTTTGCTGTAGGCGGAAAAATCCAGGGTTTCCTTGCTGCCCAGCACCAGGAAGCCGCGATGACACAGCGACTCGTGGAACAATCCAAACGCTCGGTCTTGCAATTTTTTATTGAAATAAATCAGTACGTTACGGCACGAAATTAACTGAGTTTCTGAGAATACACTATCGGTCGCCAGGCTGTGGTCGGCGAAGGTCACATTCTCGCGCAGGGACTTGTCGAAGATCGCGTAATCGTAGGCCGCGGTGTAGTAGTCGGCAAATGAACGTTGTCCGCCGGCCTGCTGATAATTGGCGGTGTAGGCGCGTACGTTCTCCAGGGAAAAAATACCTTGCTTGGCTTTGTCCAGCGACGCCGGGTTGATGTCCGTGGCGTAAATGATCGTACGCTCCAGCAACCCTTCCTCGCGTAGCAGGATCGCCATGGAGTACACCTCCTCGCCCGTGCTGCAGCCGGCAATCCAGACCTTGATCGACGGGTAGGTTTTGAGCAGCGGCACCACTTCCCGACGGATCGCCAGGAAGTGCGACGGGTCGCGAAACATCTCGCTCACCGGGATCGTCAGGAACTGCAGCAACTGCATGAACGCGGACGGGTCGTGCAGAACGCGCTCCTGCAACGCCGAGATCGTGGCGCAATCGAACTGGCGCAAGGCATGGGCCACGCGTCGTTTGACCGACGCACCGGAATAGTCGCGAAAGTCGTAGCTGTACTTGAGGTAAATCGCCTCAATCAACAGGCGCAGCTCAATATCGCTGCTTTTATCCAAAAAACGTTGCTCCACTTAAATACGTTCCATCTTCGGTAGCCAGACGCGAATCAGCGAGAACAGGCGGTCCAGGTCAATCGGCTTGGCCAGGTAATCGTTGGAGCCCGCCGCGAGGCAGCGTTCCTGATCGTCCTTCATGGCCTTGGCCGTCACCGCAATGATCGGCAGCTTTTTCCAGCGCGGATCCTGGCGAATCAAGGCGGTTGCCTCGTAACCGTCCATCTCCGGCATCATCACGTCCATCAGCACCAGGTCGATGTCGTCAACTTCATTGAGTTTGTCGATGGCTTCACGGCCATTACGCCCGATCACCACCACCGCACCTTTGTGCTCCAGGGCGCTGGTCAGGGCGAAGATATTACGCACATCGTCGTCCACCAACAGGATCTTGCGGCCCTCGAAGACCTTGTCGCGGCTGCGGGCGGTCTTGAGCATCTTCTGGCGATCATGGGACAGCTGGGATTCGACTTTGTGCAGAAAGAGTGTCACTTCATCCAATAGGCGCTCGGGCGAGCGCGCGCCCTTGATGATGATCGAGCGCGAATACTTGCGCAGCTCGGCTTCTTCATCGCGGGTCAGGTTGCGCCCGGTGTAGACAATCACCGGCGGGAACGAGCAGATATCCTCGGTAGCCATGCGCTTGAGCAGCTCGTTGCCGAGCATGTCCGGCAGCTTGAGGTCGATGATCATGCAGTCGTAGACATTGGTGCGCAGCAGGTCCAGAGCGGCCTGAGCATAGCCGACGTCGGTGATCTCAATGTCATCATCGCCGATCAGGCGGGCAATGCTGTCACGCTGCAAGTCATCGTCTTCCACCAGCAGCACGCGCTTGACCTTTTGTGTCAGTTTGGCTTCCAGGCGCGCAAACACATCCTTGAGCTCCTCGCGGGTGGTGGGCTTGACGGCATAACCGATCGCGCCCATGTGCATGGCGGCTTCGACGCGGTCTTCGACGGATATCACGTGCACCGGGATGTGGCGGGTGCTGGCGTGTTCTTTCAGACGTTGCAGCACGGTCAGCCCGGAATGGTCGGGCAGGCGCATGTCGAGCAGGATCGCGTCGGGAATGAACTCTTCGGCCAGGCTGTAGCCTTCGTCCGCACCGTGCGCCACCAGGCAGTTGTAGCCCAGCTCATGGGCCAGGTCGAACAGGATGCGCGCGAAATTCGGTTCGTCTTCCACCACCAGAATGCATCGGGTGGTGAACGGCGCTTTGTCACGGTCATCGGCAAACCGCGGGATCTGTTGAACGTCGGCCACCGGCAGGGGTGAGACCGCCACGGGCTTGGGCGCAGGGGCCGATACGGCTTGGCGCGGCTGCTCGACAGGTGCCGCGCCCTCCTCGCGTTCGACGTACTGCTCTGGCAATACCAGCGTGAACACACTGCCTTTGCCCGGCTCACTGCTCACGCTGATATAGCCGCCTAGCAATGTCGCCAGGTCGCGAGAGATCGACAAGCCCAGCCCGGTGCCGCCGTAACGACGGTTGGTGGTGCCATCGGCCTGGCGGAACGCTTCGAAAATGCTTTCCTGCTGGTCCGGGGCAATGCCGATGCCGGAGTCGCGCACCGTAAAGGCAATGCCCTCGCCCGGCGCCCGGGACACCGACAGGCTGACTTCGCCCTGCTCGGTGAACTTGACCGCGTTGGACAGCAGGTTCTTGAGGATCTGCTCCAAACGCTGGCGGTCGGTGAACATCAGCGTCGGTGCATCGGCCTGAACCTCCACCTGGAAACCCAGCTTGCGGTCGGCGGCCAGCGGCTCGAACATGCCACGCAGGCCGTCCACCAGGCGCACAACGCTGGAGTTTTCCGGGCGCACTTCGAGTTTGCCGGCTTCCACCTTGGAAATATCCAGGATGTCGTTGATCAGGTTGAGCAAGTCATTGCCTGCCGAATAGATCGACTCGGCAAACTTGACCTGCTCGGCGCTGAGGTTGTCCTGAGGGTTTTCCGCCAGCAGCTTGGCCAGGATCAATGAGCTGTTCAGCGGCGTGCGCAGCTCGTGGGACATGTTGGCCAGGAACTCGGACTTGTACTTGCTGGAGCGCTGCAGTTCGTCGGCGCGGTCTTCGAGTTGAAGCTGGGCCTGGTTGAGCTCGACGTTCTTGCGGTCCATGGCGTCGCGCTGCTCGGCCAGGGTCTGGGTCTGCTCGGCCAACTGTTCGTTGGTCTGCTCAAGTTCGGCCTGCTGGGTTTCCAGGTGAGCCTGGGATTCCTTGAGGATGCGCGACTGTTCTTCGAGTTCTTCGTTGGCGGTCTTGAGCTCTTCTTGCTGCACTTGCAGCTCTTCGTTGAGCTGCTGGGTTTCGGCCAGCACTTCCTGCAGGCGCTGGCGATAGCGCGCAGCTTCGATGGAGGTGCCGATATTGCCGGCAATCAGCTCCACCAGTTCGACGTCACGCTCGTCCAGTGGGCGCAGGAAACCCAGTTCGATCACGCCGTTGACACGGTCGTCGTCGCTGGTCGGCATCACCAGTACGCTGCGGGTAGCGCCTTCGCCCAAACCGGAGCTGACCTTGAAGTAGTCCACCGGTACATCGTCCAGGCGAATCAGGCGATCGAGCTGGGCCGCCTGGCCGACAATGCCTTCGTCACTGTAGATCGCCTGCTCGCGTTGCTCTTGTTCGCGGGAGAAACCATACGTGGCCACACGCCTGAGACCGCCGTGTTCTTCACGCACATACAGCGCGGCGACCGCCGAGCCCATGTACTGGGCAAAGAACTGCAGGATGTTACGGCCCAGCATGTTCAGGCTGAGTTGCCCCAGCACTTGTTCGGCCAATTCGGTCTGGCCGTTGCGCAGCCAGGCTTGCTGTTCCAGGCGACGCGCAATCTTCTGTTGCGACGCGAGGTTTGCGCTGTAACTGTCTGATAACGCGATTAAATTCTTTCGACCCACATAGGCAAGAAAGCCGCTCAGACCGAGCACAAAGACCAGGTACAACGTGACGCTGACCACCGTCGTACGGGTGACGTCCTGGTTACGGGTCACACGGAACTGCTGCTCCATGTCCACCGCGTCCGCGTATTCCTGGCGAATCGCGTCGGTCAGGCTCTTGCCCCGGCCGGCCTTGACCGCTGCGCGGTAGTCACCGCTCTGGCGCTGCAGGTCAATCATCGATTGGGCGTATTTGTTCCATTCGGCCTGCATGGCCTCAAGACGCTTGAGGCGGTCCACCTGTTGCGGGTTATCCGCTACCAGCTCCTGCAAATTGTGCAAATCGCCAATGATGCGCGGCTTTGCCACTTCATACGGGTCCAGGAAATGCTCGTCGCCGGTGATCAGGAAGCCGCGCAGCCCGGTTTCCAGGTCCACCGTCAGCTTCGAAGACTCATTGAGGTTATTGATGACCCGGTCGGTGTGCTCTACCCACTGGATCACCGACAACAGGTAAGTGATCAGCACGACGAAAAACGCCGCGCTGAGCACGCCCACACCCAAAGGGAGGGCCACGTTACGGCTCAGGAGTTTACGAAAGCTCTTTTCATCGACAGACGACGCGGGAGTCATGGGCATGCCTTGGCCAGGTATGGAAAAACTGGGAGTTTGCCCGAATATCGACGGCCAAGGCTATGTTTCTGCATTGGTTTGAGGTGACTTCCTACGCTCTAAACGTGAATTTCCAAAGGATTCTGTCCGAATTCATCAATTCATTTACACAAATAAATACAGGTGCGTGGCGCCGTGCTGGAACGAAATTTCCTCGTTTCAGCACTCAGGTGTGCGCCTCAGGAACACGGAAGATCTTTTGGGAAGGCGTCTTTTTAACCCAGCAAGGTAAACCAGATGACCAACACGAATGCAGTACAGCAAACCTTCAGGCTACAGTTGGCGCCGATGGCCAAAGCGCCTACACCGGCTGCGCTGAACGCCGCGACCGGCGCCGCCAACGATGACGTAACGTTGCTTGCCGAATATATCGCTGCCCTGCAGAACAAGTTGAAAGGCGTCGATGAAAAGATCGAGGTGCCAAAAAACACGCTGCTGGGTCAGTGGTTGACCCTTTATCACGCCCAACTTGAGCGTCCGGTTGTACAGGAGTGGATGCGCCAGCAGCACATCGATCCTGCCACCGTCAGCATCGTTGCCAGCACCGGCGTGTTGCATGCCACGGTTGATGGCGTAGCCAGAAGATTTACCCTGAGCGACACCCCAGGCTGGAAGGCTATCGCCGAGCCAATACTGGCAGCGGCGCGCGTCATCACGCCCACGCCGGAAACCCCGTTGCACCTGTCGTTCGAGAATGGCGTCCTGAAGGTGCCTCTGGCGGTTGTGGGCGATTTTTATGGTCAACTGCGCATGGACGGTGACGAGGTTCAGGTAGAACGCGAAATCCAGATATTGATCGCCACCAAGCGCCTGCGCCCTATCTCGGCAGGCGACCCGTTGCGACCTGCCGCGACCCGCTCTGTGCTGGCAATTGCAGATCAACGGTTAAGTGCTGAAACGTTCTATGCCGCCAAGCCCCAGGACGGTAGCGCCACAGGCACGGCGGTGCTGACCAAAACGGTAAAACACCTCATAGCAGACAAGGCAGATCTTTACGACTTGGCCGTCAAGCTTAGGTACGCAGCCACCCAGGGTGATGGTCAGCCTGCTACCGCTGCCCAGATCGCATACAGTTTGAACAATGAACGGTTAGTCCCTTTTGTCGGTTCGACATACGCCATGGCGCAAGGCCCGGCGCCCACATTGGCAGTAGCGCTGACCGACCTCGGCCTGGCACTTCCGCGCACCATGGAAGAGCTCACTGCGTTGGCGACCACGTTGGAGCAGCAGTCGCAATTGAGCCCTCTGGGCAATCTGGGTGGCGCACTTTCCTGGCCAATTCCGATGTCGCAAGCCGATCAACAAAAAATGTTGGATTTCCTCTACAGCGCCGAGCCCGGTGCGCCAGGCGGGGCATTGTCACCTGACAGCCAGGCGACGCTCGGTTACTTGATCAGAGGCAGTGCATTGACGGCGAACGATTTGCAGGACCCAGAAAAAGCCCTGCAAAAACTGCTCGACACCCCCAGGGCCCAAGCGTTGGGTAAAACCCTGCAAACGCAGATGAACGGCGCCTCCTCGGACAGCAGTATCTACGACTATCTATTGACCGCGCTCAACCTTGGAATGGATCCAAAGTCCTATCTCTCGCGTGAACGCAACGTGGTGGGCGAATTTGACCTGGCGGACCCGCAGCATTGGGGTCATTCACCCTCCTCAGTCATTGAAAGCCTTGGCCAGCATCTTGTCGCCACCCAAAAAGCCACGGTAGATACCGCCAAGCTCGCCACTCACCTGTTGTTAGGCCATACGGCCCCGCAGTTTCTGATTAAAGATATTCCCGGCAACCTGACCGTCGGCAGCCAGGCGTGGGCTTTCCTGTCGATTGCAGCGGCAACTATAGAAGCCGAGCGACCTGGCGCTGTGAGGCACATGACGTACGCCGAGGTCATGCTGGAGTACAACGCCTCCAAAGGCCGATCACCCGCTACCGAATACGCCCAAAGTACCGCGCTGGTTGATTGGGCTGTCGCCAACGGCGTCATTGCAAAAAATGCTGACGACACCTATACGCCCGCACAACTCGACAGCATAAAAAACAGCTTCAACCAACAACTGGAAGAGCGGCTCTCGGCTTCCAAAATGCTCTACGGAGCAATACCGACGCGAAAAGAAATTGCCCTGGCTACATTAAAGGAACGCTTTGGGGATCTGGGCCCGGTATTTGAAAAGAAAGTATTGGGCACTGATAGCTATCGCGGCACCGAGGACCAAACCGGGTTGGTCGGCCGACATTCGATGTTGGATATCGCCATGATGGACATGCCGAATCCGCGTCCTTGGAGGTCAGACGACCCCAGCATCCCATTGGAGCAGCTCAATGCAGCCCCGATAGTGGGTGTACAGAAAGCCTTCGATCAGCAGTTCACCCAAGCGATCTGGGATAAAAAGACCGGCACTAACGCCACGGTCAGGCATATGATCGCGCAGCTTCCACTCGAAGACAGACAAAACTTTGAGTTTGGAAAAGTCACTGTCTTTGAAGAGAGTTCACATCGGCTGGGCATGGGCTTTTTACCGAATAACACGGAGCACCAAAAAGAACCAGGGCTGATATTCCGAACTGAACTGAATGGTCAGTCTCAAGCCTACGAAATCAATTTAAATGAAAGCACGATCAAGCAGATCAATCTGAGCCGGGCACACACCAAGGTGTCGAGAGTAGCCAACCAGGTGCATGAGACCAAGGAAATCACGTTCAACCATCACGTGCATGACTTGGGCACAGAACGTGGCGTGCTGGCGTTACCTATGGATAGCTTTAACAGCATTCGATCCAACTTGATTGCCAGCGCATTTGTCGATCACCTCGAACTTGATGACCCCAGCATAAAAGAAGACGCCCGCGGACAAACCACCCTGGATGCGTTACAAGGCGGCCCCAAGCCACTTGACGATTTTTTGTTGAATCTGATCCCGTTCAGATCAGCCATTGTCAATTTCAATAGCGGCAACTACGGTGAAGCAGCCCAAGACCTCACCATGGATATATTCGGCTTTCTCACTGCCGGCGCTGCAGTCGCAGGTAAGCTGATCAAGATCGGCCGCTCAGCGCTCTCCATTGGCTCCAAGGTACTGAGCGGCACCCGCGTCATCGGCGCCGAAGCCATTTCCCTACTTAACCCTCTCAGTGGCTTGAATGAAATGGCGGCGCAGGGAGGCAAACTGCTGCTCAAAGGCGGGCGTTACGCACTGAACAAAAGTCTTGAAGCCGTTAACAAACTCAAAGGGGCTACCGGTAGCTATGACCTGCTTAAAGCCGCGAGTAAAAGCCAGGGCATAACAGCAACGGGCACCTACAAGTTTTTGGAGCAACGAGTGGATGTGGGGGCGACCCTACAGAACAATAAATGGTATGCCCTTGACCCCCTCAGCCAGAAACCCTTTGGGCAACCGCTGCTCGACTTCAAACCTGTCACTGTTGCTGGGAATGGTGAGATAAACCACAACTTCATTAACTGGTTGTCCACGTGGGTGGCGCCAACCCCCCGGACCCCTAATCTTGGCGAAGTGTTTAAGAAGGCCATAGATGACGTCAAGCTCAAGGATATCGCTGGTTACAACCGTGGCTACGCTAACCCAAGGGGCCAAACCATAGACGGCTACTACCCCACCATGAACGTGCTTGAACTTAAAGAGCTGGCCATCCTCCCCCGCCGAACCCCCGAAGAGACAGGGGCACTGGCCAAACTGATAGAAAATCTCCAGACCAAAAACAGTCTTGAGTACTCGAGGATGTTTAGCGAAGAAATTGCAAAGGCAGGCGGCAAAGCGATCGGCATGCCGCAAACCTTCTACCTGGCTTCAAACGACATTACTTCATCAGGAGAATGTGCTGCGTTGGCTAACACCATGGCGTTGGCTATTCAGCATGGTAAAGAGCGTGTACTGATCGATAACTTCTTCAAAGCCAGCTTAAATTCCATCGACCCCACCATTACTGGTTTCCGCCGACAACTGAACAGCATGCACCAAGCGCTTCGCGTGAACTTTCACGGCACCAATCCGGTTTCCCGGCAAGCGTACACCGACATTATTAATGACCTCAGTAATAGAACCACATCAACCACCCTCAAGATCAGCACCCAAAATCACGGGCTTCTGGCGGGCGTCATTGTCAATAACAACCAGAAAGAATGGTTTTTCTTTGATCCCAACTTCGGCCTGGCGAAGTTCCCGGACGAAGCTTCAATGCGCCGGGGGCTGGACGCTACCTTGAATAGCGGCTGGAGCGCCGGCACGCTTAAACCGGTTGCCATTAACCACGGCATTCCGGAGTACGACGTCAGCACCTTCAATGACTTGGACTTTCTGGCGACGGTTCCTTACAACAACCCGTACGCACTGTTCAATACCGCGCTCTGATCCACAGGTGACTCACTGGCGTGAATGGCACTTTTGGACGGTGCCATTCACGCAGCGCGTCATCCCCCTAGCCGCGGACTTGCACGCGACATTTGCGCCCATTCCCTTCACAATGCCTGCGCCAACGGAACTTGCCGAGATTGACGCGACTCATTAGAGAATGGTCTTTCAACCGCTAAAGACCTGCCCACTTCATTTTTTCGGGAATTTTGATTATGTCCGCCACCCCCTCCACCCTCCTTGTAGTCGAAGACGACGCCATCGTGCGCATGCTGATCGTCGATGTACTCGAAGAATTGGAGTTCACAGTGATAGAAGCGGCGGACGCTGAAGAAGCTTTGAAAGTGGTCGAAAACACTGCACAGGTGATCGACCTGATGATGACCGATGTTGGCCTGCCTGATATGGACGGTAAAGAACTGGCCGCCAAGGTGCGTGAGCTACGCCCTGCCCTGCCAATCCTGTTTGCCAGCGGCTATGCCGAAAGCATCGACGTGCCGGCCGGCATGCAAGTAATTGGCAAACCCTTCTCGATCGATCAATTGCGCGACAAAGTCAAATCCATGCTGCCCCACGCATAGTCCCTCATTTGCCGCAGGCCGCCGGATACGGGGGCATTCCCGACCTCAGCGTATTTCGCCATTCCCAATGGCGCTGCGGCGCTCATTTGCCTGAGCCGCTCGCGCGTCAGGGATTTGCTGCTAGCTTGAATCGATATCATCCGTGAATGCCCAAGCGCGTCATCGTCAACACCTGCGTCAAACCGCGACAGACAGGGGCGCGCCAAGGCGATGATTTACCTCAGTTGGCCTGGTTTGCAGGGATTAACGTGACGTTCGCGAAATAAAACTGGAAACTCGTCGCCTTCAACTCCCGTCAGTCAAAAGAACTCTGGAAGGACGCAACAACATGATTGGAAAACCGACGCGCCTGCTGTTGGCGAGCCTCTCGATATTCATGAGCACCGGTGCCTGGGCTGACTTCACGGCAACCCCCGCCGAAGCACGGGCGATTGCCAAGGAAGCCTACCTGTATGGCTATCCGGTCGTGGCGATGTACAAGACGCTCTACACCCAGGCCGTCGATAAAGGCGGGCCCAACTTCAAGGCGCCGTTCAACCATATCGGCAATACCGCGCAGGTGTTCACCCCCAAGGACACTGCGTTCGCCACACCGAATTCGGACACGCCCTACTCCTTCGTATGGATGGACCTGCGCAAAGAGCCGTTGGTGTTGACCCTGCCCAAGATCGAAGACAACCGTTACTACTCGGTGCAGCTGATCGACCTCTACACGCAGAACATCGCTTACCTGGGCACCCGCAGCACCGGCAACAACGGCGGCCACTACATGATCGCCGGCCCGGACTGGAAAGGTCAGCAGCCGGTTGACGTGGACCGCGTGGTGTACAGCGAAAGCAATATCGCCTACGCCCTGTACCGCACGCAGCTGTTTGATGAAAAGGACCTGAACAAGGTCAAGCAGATCCAGAACGGCTACAAAGTGCAGCCCCTGAGCAGCTACGTAAAACAGCCTGCGCCGGCCGCGGTGCCGAAAATTGAATGGCCCAAGCCGATGGCCACCATGACCGAAGGCCCGCAGCTGTTTCGTTACCTGAACTTCATGTTGGCCTTCGCCGCCCCTCAGGACAGCGAAAAGGACCTGCTGGCGCGCTTTGCCAAGATCGGCATCGCCCCGGGCGCGCCGTTCAAGGTCAAGGACTTGACCGCAGAGCAGCGCAAAGCCCTGGAAGACGGGATTGCCGACGGCCGAGCCGAATTCGCCGCGTTCAAGAAAGACAAAATCGACACCCACCAAGTGGCCAGCGGCGACCTGTTCGGCAGCCGCGACCGCCTGAAAAACAACTACCTGTACCGCTACGCCGGGGCGGACCTGGGAATTTTCGGCAACTCCCCCGATGAGGCCATTTACCTGAACTACTTCGTCGACAGCGAGGGTAAACCGGCCAACGGCGCACGGCACAGCTACACCGTGCACTTTGACAAGGATCAACTGCCGCCCGCTGAAGCGTTCTGGTCGCTGACCATGTACGACGCCAAGACCAAGCTGCTGGCGCCCAACCTCAAAAAGCGCTACCTGATCAATTCGCGGATGTTGCCCAACCTCAAACTGGACGCCGACGGCGGCCTGACCCTGGCATTGCAGCACCACGAGCCACCGAAGGCCGAACAGAGCAACTGGCTGCCGGCACCGCCCGGCCCGTTCTACGCAGTACTGCGCATCTACTTGCCCAAGCCTGAAGCAAGTAACGGCCAATGGAAGTTGCCACCGCTGACGCCGCTCAAATAATCCTCGGCTAACAGCCGCGTGCCCGTTCGCCACCGGTTTGCGACCGGGCACGCACCCTGCGGGTCTTCGAAGCGGGTGCGCCAAGTACGCCAGCAAGACCGCGCCCTCCCTCACTCCCACTGGTTCAGCGGACACTAAACCGGGTAAGGTGCGCGCGTTATTTATGGAGTTGTACCGCACATGACTTGCTGGGATGTCCTCGGCCTATCCCCGAATGCCGATAGCCGCACGATCAAACGTCAATACGCCACCTTGCTGAAGAAAACCCGACCGGATGATGATCCGGAAGGTTTTCAACGCCTGCGTGAAGCGTACGAACACGCCTTGAATTGGCAACAATGGGCGCAGGAAGACGACGGCGCTGAGCTGGCAGTGGCAACGGTGCCGACGGCCTTGGCTGCTCAGACCTTGCAGGAGCACTACACGCTGGCGATGGCCGCGGGTGCCGGGCTGGAATTTGAAGTGGCGCTGCTTGAACGCTGCCTCTGGGACGAGGAGCTCAACGAAGAGGATCGGCGTTGGGCGTTTGACACTTTCCAGTGGCTCAGCGCCTGGCAACGCCTGGAGTTGCCGCAAGCGCTGATCGAAGCCTTGGCCGAACAGCGCAGGCAAGCCTTCCAACACACGCTGAGCTTGGCCATGGCCGAACGTGACGAAGCGGCTTTTCTCGCAGCTTATGCCGCGCGCGTTGATCAGCCCTGGCTCCAGCAACCGGCGCATGCCCAGTGGGTTCACCACATGCTGGCGACGCTGTTGACCGAAAGCCAGTTCTGGTCCCCCGCCGTGTTTGAGGCCGTGCGCACCGGCCAGGGATGGCAGGGCAGCGACCACGCCTGCCCCGCAGACGAATGGCAACACTTGATGCGGCGCCAGCAAGGCCCGGTATTCATGGCCCACCAGTACGCGTTGGCGGCCACAGCGCCCAATACCCCACAGCAACGCGCCGCGCGCTTATTGCTGGCGCCGATGTCTCTGGGCCAGCGGCGTGCATTCGCCCAGCGCCTGAGTGAACACGACTGGGAGGCGTGCCGAACCTTGGCCGCGACCCTTAAAGCCGACCATCCCGACATAGCACAGGCGATGCCAGGCGGCACGCCGTATTTCTGGCAGGATTGGGAAACCGCTTTCGACACCTTGCCGCTGCTGCTCGCGATTGTGCTGGGCTGCCTTGTCGGAGCGCTGTTCCAGTCGTCCTGGCAAGCGGGCGCGTTAGTGGACACTGCGGGGGACGCGTTGGCCTGGTCGATGGCCTACATGGCCGTTGGCGCACTGGCCTGGCAGGTGTGGCGCCCGTTGGCGCATTGGCTGCGCGTGCTGGATGAACGTCTCGGTGCAACACTACCGCGCTGGATGAGCCCCACCCGCCTGCCGTTGTTGCCGGTACGCGACCTGATCCCGGGTGCGGCCATGGGCATTGCCATCAGCGCTCAGTTCGGGCCCGTCGCCGGCCTGACACTGGTGGCGGTACTGGCTGCCGTCGGCGCGGCTAAGGGCTGGGCACGCATGAGCGTGAAGGAGTGGGCCGCCCATTTTCCGCGCCGGGCCTTGGGCGCCATCGGCCTGAGCGCCCTCGCCTTCGCCCTGGTGTTTGCCGGGTTTAAATACCTCGACAGCCGCCATCAGGTCGGTCGCCACCAAGGTCTGCAGCAATGGACCGAACGCGTGTGCAGCCGCATGCCGCAAACCGCTGAAGACTGTCAGGCCCCGGCCACACACGCGCAATGGTATGGCCAGGAGGCCGAGCAATGCACCCAGCCCTGTTACTCCCCATTGGCCTCGCGTTTATGCTGATGCTGGTCGGCCTGGCCGGCGCGGGCAAACACACCCAAGTGCTCGAGTTGTGGCTGGATAGGCTCGACGGCCCGCAAACCGCGGCCGCCAGTGCGCTGGCGCCGATCATCGACTGCATGAACCGCGTTGACCGAGACACGCGGCTGGCCTACCAGCGTTTGGTGCACCCGCCAATGGCCGAGTCAGCGCCTGAAGCGCAAACCTCTTTGCCGGCAGGTCGCCACGCCAGGTCACGCGAAGAGTTCGGCGACAACAGCGAGCCGCAGGCGCGTGTGATCCAGAACGACGTGTGCGCGCCCACCCTCACTACCAAGCTGGCGCATCAGCACCCCGCCAGCCCCTTGATCGGGATGACCGCTGAGTACCTCGCGAGCCTGCAGAAAATCTCCTCTACGCTGGGCACCTCGAACCAGCGGCGGCTGTTCGGCGACGTCTTGCAGCAACGCATTCAAGACGAACTCAGCAGAAATGGCGAAGCCTACGCGACGGTGTCCAGCCAGCTGCGCCGCGGCCTGGCGGTGCAAGATCAGCGTCTGCGCGTTGAGCAACGGGCTGTGCTGGAAGCGCGTCTGGGCCAGGACCTGCACTGGCACCTGCTCAATTACATGATCAGCGCACGCGCGGCGGTGGACCAGATCGACGACGGCGTGCGCACTGCCAGCCTGACGCCCCAGGCGCTGGCGAAGCTGACGGCGGCGGTGCAGCGCGCCAACGAAAACAGCGCAACCTTCGTGGAACACATCCCGAATAAAAACCTTGACGATGAAGCCCTGCACCTTTGGTACGTCATCAGGCAGCCCGCCGATGCCTACCTCATCGCGCTGCACAATCTGCTTCAAGACTGGCTGGACCACGCCCCGCCGCAACAGCTGAGTGACGATTACTACCTCGTGACTCGCCGCTACGACGCGCTGCTCAGTTATTACAACCGCCCGGCAAGAAATGCGTTCTAGCCCTGAGTGCGTGCGGCGCCCAGCTCAGGACTGCGCCGGGGCACCCGGCGCCGGGCGAGCCCGCTCAAACGCGATCGCGCGGGATCAGGCTCTGCAACTGCGACGCCAGAAAATTTGCGTCGAAGGCAAACGTGTCCGGGTCCTTCAGGCCGTTGGTTTTTTTCCATAGCCAATCGTTTTTATCAGCCGGCAGCACCAGTGATACGCTGCCGTGCCGTGCGGCGGTCAAGCCCATCACCGACACGGCGATCGAGCCGCCCGCCCCCATCACGTCCGGCACGAACTCCACCGTCTTGCCGGTGATGTGCACCGTCAGTTTTTCGGTTTTGAAGGTCGACGTCTCAACCGGCAGGCTCGGGCCGCTGGCGACATAGGCCTCACGGTGGACTTCCAGCAGCCCAGTGGTCTTGACGGGTTCCAGCCACTGCTCGATCTGCCCGAACAGCTCGCCGAGCTTTTGCGCCCAGCGTGCGGACTGCACGTCGAACTGCTGTTTTTTGTGCGCTTCGCTGTCGGCGTAATGACGAAGCATCTCGCCCAATTGCTGTACATCGTCCATTGCGGATTTCCTTGGGTGGGCCAGGTTGCGAACGCTGATCATGGCAGATGCGGCGGTTCAGCGTGCGGCTTAACTGCACCGGTCATTTGAACGGCAACTGCGTATGACTATTACGCAGCCGATGGGTAAGGTGAGGCGACATCCCCTGTCAGGAGCATCGCATGCGCACCATCGGCCTTATCGGCGGCATGAGCTGGGAGTCCAGCGCCGAGTATTACCGCATTATCAACCAGCGCGTGCGTGACCAGCTGGGCCCGCTGCGCTCGGCGCAACTGTTGATGTACAGCGTGGATTTCGGCCCGGTCGAGCAGGCGCAGCATGCCGGCCGTTGGGATGACGCCGCGCTGATCCTCGAGGATGCGGCGCGCCGCTTGCAGGCTGGCGGTGCGGATTGCGTGGTGCTGTGTACCAACACCATGCATCGGGTTGCAGCGCGTATCGAGGCGGCCGTGTCGATTCCGTTCCTGCATATTGCCGATGCCGCCGGTGCCGCTGCGGTAGAAGCCGGTACGCTGACAGTCGGTTTGCTGGGCACGGCGTTCACCATGGAGCAGGACTTTCTCACCGCACGCCTGACCGCCCAAGGCTTGACCGTGTTGGTGCCCGACGCTGACGAGCGCCAGGCCGTGCACCGAATCATCTATGAGGAGTTGTGTGTCGGCGTGCTCAGCGCTGCCTCGCGCCAGGTCTATCAGCGGGTAATCGAGTCGCTGGCCGCACGGGGCGCCCAGGCAATCATTCTTGGGTGCACGGAAATCGGCCTGCTGATCAAACCGCAGCACAGCAACCTGCCATTGCTGGACACCACCGAGCTGCATGCGCAGGCTGCGGTGGCGTTTGCTCTGGGGGATTAAGCCGTCTGGCGCAGGCGCGCCATGCTCAGGGTGTCGACGAAGACGCCGTCACGCAGGGCGTAATCGCGCATCCGGCCTTCGACCTCGAAGCCGAACTTGCGATAGAGGTTATGCGCGGCTTCGTTGTCGGCGTACACCGTCAGTTCGACGCGGCGCAAATTCATCCAGTTGTCGGCCACGTCCAGCGCGGCCGTCAACAGCCTGGAGCCGACGCCCTTGCCTTGCCAGGCCGTGGCGACGCCCATGCCGAACGAACCGACATGGCTGCGGCGCACCCGCAGGGTTTGCTCCAGGCCAAGCTGGCCGATCACTTCCCCTGCATGCATCGCCACCAGCTGTAGCCGCCGCTCGTTATCCAGCGCCAGCTTGTTACGCCACGCCTGCACCGACTGAAAAGGCATTTGCAGCACCTGACGGCACACAGCCGGTTCGTTGTAGAGCGCAGCGACGCCTTCAAGGTGGGCCTCGGTGAAGCGCTGGATCACGATAGGGGATTCAGGTGTGCGCATTGCGTTTCTTCCTTGGAAAAACAAGTGGCCGCCCAGTGTAGAGGCCAAGCCGCCACGCTGGCTAGGGTGCTGGCACTGTCGTCCACAACGTAGGCCAATCGCCGTAACCCACCCCATTGCAGCGCGGCATCTGATGCAACTCGCGCAGTTGGAAAGCCTTGCCGTCAAACACCCAGACACCGCCCTCGCCGCAATCACCAACGCCACGCAGTTTGTAGAAATAGCTCAAGGTGCCGGTGGTTGGGTCGTAGCCGACCGAGCCTTGCAGGGCAGCGCCCTCCACAGGTAGCGGTTGAATGCTCAACGTGGTTTCGGCGTACGGCGCCTTGCGCTCACGGCTGCTGACTTCGTACTCGCAGGTGTAGGCCGCGCAGTCATAGCGCACCACTGTCAGGGCTTGAACTTCGCTCAATGCGCCAACTTCGGCCTCGGGTTTCATCGCGGTGTCGGTGGGGGTGATCGCCTTCACCGCAGCGGCGGCCAGCGCGGCGTGTTCCTGGTCGTTGAGCGCCGGCGCCGACGTGAAGGGGCGCAGCACCGGTGGCGGCAAGCGTGCCGGCACGTCGCTGGCCGCGCCCTTGCCAGGCCGCGCGAGTGCGGTGACGTTATCCACCCGCCCTTGCACCGCGTCCATCAACAGCAGCGAGGCACTCAGCCCGCTCAGGGACACATGCGCGTTGTCGTCGCCCGGTAACTGCAAACGCTGGCCGTTGCGCAAGCGCTGCAGCCAGAGCCGCGCCGGCGCGTCCTCGATCACGCCGTAGGATTGCAGGTGGGGATCAACACCCTGATCGTCCAACTGCACCTCCAGGCTGCGCGTCAGTGCCTGGCCCAGGGGCTTTCCGTCCAATTGCAGAGTAGAGAGGTCCAGCGCCTCACCGCGATGATCAACGCGTAAGCGCAGGTACCCTTCCGGGCCGGCTTGATGCCAGATATGCAAGGTCAGGGAGCTGGCATCTTCCTCATCCACGCCACTGGGCGCGCTGAGGGCGTGACAATTGCGCAGGTTGTCGCAGCCGGTGACCCAATTCTTGATTTCCCGCAGCAGCGGGACGGTTTCAGTCGCGGGTTGAGCGAGGGCCGGGGCGCTGATGCCAGTCAGCAACAGGGCCAGCAAAGCGGTGGTGCGCAGCATGGGGACTCTCCGTGTCGAAAAACGGCGCGGATTGTCCCACGTTCACGGTGTTGCGTCAGCGCCCGGTCGCTGTGCGCCACAGTCGCGCAATATCTGCCGCGCGCTCGCGCAGCAGGCGCGGCGCGTCGCTGCACGCCTGTTCAAGGCTCATCGGCCCGGACGGCAAGGCGAATGCAGCGCTCACGCCGTGGCTATACATATGCTCGTAGCCGTCGCCCAGGGTACCGGCGATCACGATGACGGGCACGTTGTGCTGCTGGGCGATGCGCGCCACGCCGAAGGGGGTTTTGCCGCGCAGGGTCTGGGCGTCGAAACGGCCTTCGCCGGTGACCACCATGTCAGCCCCCTGCACCGCTGCATCCAGGCCGACCAGTTCGGCCACCACCTCAACACCCGCGCGAAATTGCGCGCCAAGGAACGCTTTGGCGGCAAAGCCCAGGCCACCGGCGGCGCCGCTGCCGGGTTCATCGCGCACGTCTTTGGGCAGGACCTTGGTGCAATGATCGGCAAAGTGACCCAGGGCTGCGTCCAGTTGTTCGACCTGCTGCGCGCTGGCACCTTTTTGCGGGCCGAAAATGGCAGACGCGCCGTGCGGGCCACACAGCGGGTTATTCACATCGGCGGCAATTTCAAAACGCACCTGAGCCAAACGTGGGTCCGTTTGTTCAAGGCTGATCCGCGCAAGCCGCGCCAGCGCCAGGCCACCCGGGGCAAGTGCCTGATCTTGCGCATCGAACAGTTGCACACCCAGCGCCTGCATCGCCCCGGCACCGGCATCGTTGGTCGCACTGCCGCCAATCGCCAGAATGATGCGCTGGGCACCGGCGTCCAGGGCTGCACGGATCAATTCGCCCGTGCCGTAGGTGCTGCTCGAACAGGCGTCGCGTTTGCCCGGCGCCAGCAGTTGCAAACCACTGGCTTCGGCCATTTCGATAATGGCGGTATGGCTGTCGGCCAACCAGCCCCAGCGTGCTTCAACCGACGCGCCCAAGGGGCCTCGAACGGTTTGGCTGCGCAACTCGCCCTTGCAGGCAGCAAGGACCGAGTCCACCGTGCCTTCACCACCGTCCGCCATCGGGCACTGGACCAGATGTGCCTGCGGCCAGACCTCGGCCAAGCCTTCGGCGATGGCCTGGGCGACGCCTTCGGCGCTCAGGCTGTCCTTGAACGAGTCGGGGGCGATGATGATTTTCATGGGCGTTCTCCGGTTTTTATAACGCCCATGCTGCCAGTTGGCTGCGGCAATGACGCCGGTCCGATGCACAAGTGTGGCGCAGGTTTGTTGTTCATTCCGACAAAGCCTGGGGCAAAAGCTGTACGCCAAGGTACAGGGCCAGCATGCCGTCGAGGGTCAGCGGGTCGACGCCGCTGAGCTCGGCAATGCGTTCCATGCGGTAGCGCAAGCTGTTGCGGTGGATGCCCAGCGCGTCGGCGCAGGCCTGGCTCTGGCCGTCGTGGTCGCACCAACTGCGCAGCGTGGCAAGCAGCTGGCCGTTGGTGTCCTTGGTCAGCACTTTGCGCAACGGGTTCAAGAGTTCATCCAGCGCATCGTCGTTGCGGTGGCGCCAGAGCATCACCGGCAGGCGATAGCGGTTGAGCGTCAACAAACGTGACTGGGGCAAGATGTCACGACCGTAGGCCAGCAGATCGCCGACCCGGCGATAACACCGGCGCAGGCCCGCCAGGCCATCTGCTTGCCCACCGACGGCAACCCGCAGGATGTTCCAGCCCAGGCCCTGAAGTTTTTCCAGCAGCCGTGGGTTGTCCACCTGCACCGCCGCCGGCCGGCACCACAACAGGGAAAACTGCGCAGAGCTGACACACCAACTGTCCGGGTAACGGCTGGTCAGCCAGGCGCTCAGCGCTTCGGCCGACTGACCCACGCCCAGCTCAAACAAGTACGGCGTGCGCGGCATGTGCGGCTTGAGTCCCAGTTGCTGGGCCTCGTCCACCAGGCGCGGCGAGTCACCGCGTTCGGCCAGCAATAACGCAAGCAGGTCGTCGCACCGCTGGCGTCGCCATTGCTGCTCGGCTTGCTGATGACGGTGGCTGACCAACATCTCGGCGGTCATGCGCACCAGTTCAGCGTAGGTGCGCAACAGCTCGGGTTCACCGGTAATGCCCAAAACGCCGATCAGGCGTTGGTCGTGCATCAAGGGCAGGTTGATACCCGGCTGCACGCCTTTGAGGTGCTTGGCAGTCTGGCCGTCGATCTCGACTACCCGGCCGTTGGCCAGCACCAGCTGCGCACCCTCATGGCGGGTATTGATGCGCTCAGGCTCGCCGCTGCCCAGAATCAGGCCCTGGCTGTCCATGACGTTGACGTTATAGGGCAGGATCGCCATGGTGCGATTGACGATATCCTGCGCCAGGTCATGATCCAGCTCGAACATGGGGCTAAGTTCCTGAAAAAAGCGAGTTGGTCATAGGCACAGCGCAAAGCGTGCCTGACTGTGCGCAAGCACAAAGACAGCACCCCGCAAGGTGGCCGAGACTCATTGAGCGATCAACGTTACCTTCGCATCGCGAAAAATCATAATAAAGAGAGACTGACATGTCACAGAGCGCCGCTGCCACACTGGCCACCGATGACGATAAAAACGCCATCTACAAGCGCATCACCCTGCGCCTGATCCCCTTCATTTTCATCTGCTACCTGTTTAATTACCTTGACCGGGTAAACGTTGGTTTTGCCAAGTTGCAGATGCTCGATGCGTTGAAATTCAGTGAAACGGTATACGGCCTGGGGGCCGGGATTTTCTTTATCGGTTATGTACTGTGCGGCGTGCCGAGCAACCTGGCGCTGACCCGGTTCGGCCCGCGGCGCTGGATTGCGCTGATGATGATCGTGTGGGGCACGCTCTCCACATGCTTGCTGTTCGTGACCACGCCGACACACTTCTATGGCCTGCGCCTGTTGACCGGTGCCGCTGAAGCCGGGTTCTTCCCAGGCGTGGTGCTGTACCTCTCGCAGTGGTTCCCGACCTTCCGCCGTGGGCGGATCATGGCGTTGTTCATGTCGGCAATCCCGGTGTCCGGCCTGCTTGGCAGCCCGTTTTCCGGCTGGATCCTCAACCACTTTGCCGCCGGCCAGGGTGGCCTGGCCGGCTGGCAGTGGATGTTCCTGTTGCAAGGCATCCCGACGGTGATTCTGGGCGCGCTCGCTTATTTCCTGCTCAGCGACAGCTTCGCCAATGCCAAGTGGCTTACGCCGCATGAGCGTGCAGTGCTGGAGGCCGACCAGGCGACGGATCTGGCGAACAAACCGAAAACCACCACAGATTCGCTCGGTGAGGTGTTCAAGAACCCGGCCATCTGGGCGTTCGGCCTGATCTACTTCTGCATCCAGAGCGGCGTGTACGCGATCAACTTCTGGCTGCCGTCGATCATCAAGAGCCTGGGCTTCAGCGATAACCTGGTGATTGGCTGGCTCAGCGCGATTCCGTACCTGCTGGCCGCGGTGTTCATGTTGCTGGTGGGCCGCTCCGCCGACTTGCGCAAGGAGCGTCGCTGGCACTTGGTGGTGCCGATGTTGATGGGCGCTATCGGTTTGGTGATCGCCGTTAATTTCGCCACCACTCCGGCGATTGCGATTCTTGGCCTGACCATCGCCACCATGGGCGCCCTCACCGGCCTGCCGATGTTCTGGCCGGTGCCGACCGCCCTGCTCAGTGCCGGCGCAGCGGCCGGTGGTTTGGCCCTGATCAACTCCATGGGCCAGATGGCCGGCTTCCTCAGCCCGTATATCGTAGGGTTTGTGAAGGATGCCACCGGGTCCACGGATGTGGCGTTGTACTTGCTGGCGGCGGTGATCGTTGCCGGTAGCGTGTTGGCGCTGCGCATGACGCGCACGTTGAAGGTATAACGCGCGCCCAGCAGCAATGAGTTCAATGTGAAAGCGGGCTTGCTCGCGAATGCGGTGGTTCAGTCGATACATTCAGTGACTGACACTCGGCTTTCGCAAGCAAGCCCGCTCCCACTTTTGGTTGCCGGGTTTACAACAGGCCGCCGCCGTCGATGTCGATCACGGCGCCGGTGACGAAGCCATTTTCCATGGCCAGCACGTACCCCGCCGCCACTTCTTCAGCCTGCCCCACGCGCCCAACCGGCAAGGCCCCGCCGGCCTTGGCAAACATCGCCTGGCGCTGTTCTTCTGGCAAGCCTGCATAAGCAGGCGTGTCAATCACCCCCGGGCTGATCACATTGACCCGACGTGGTGCCAGCTCCTTCGCCAGTTGTTTGCCCAGCGCCTCGGTCGCGGCGTTGATGCCGGTCTTGATAAACTGGCCGGGCGCCAATTTACGGCCCAGTTGGCCAGAGGTCAGCGTGATGCTGCCGTGCTCGTCGAGAAATGGCAGCGCCTGTTGAATCGCGCGCAGCGAGCCCCAGAGCTTCACGTTGAAATTGTCCTGGGCTTCATCCAGGTCAGTGTCGAGCAAGGGTTTGGCCCGCACCGACGGCCCAGAGGTGTAGACCAGATGGTCAAAGCGCCCCACCGCCTCGAACAAGCGTTGCAAGGACGCAGTGTCGGTCACATCCACCGGCTCGCTGCGTACGCCGTTGTCGACACCGGAGGTCAACCGGCGCCCGGCCAGCACCACCTGTGCGCCTCGTGCCGTGGCTGCCTTGGCCACGGCGGCGCCAATACCGCTGCTGCCGCCGATAACGATGACGGTTTTACCGCTGAGGGAAGATGTCATGGGTTGACTACCTGACTAAGAAAGTGAGCGTTGATCTTCTCAGCTTGGCAATCAGCGAAAAATCCCGGTAAAACGACAAGATCTTTAAAGGATTTTTACAAATGAGCTCAACCCTCGACCTTGAAGTGTTCGTGCGCACCGCCGACACCGGCAGCCTGTCGGCGGCGGCGCGCAGCCTCAACCTCACACCGGCTGCGGCGAGCATTGCGCTCAAGCGGCTGGAAACCCGTTTGGGCATCCGCTTGCTGGCCCGCTCTACGCGCAGCATGCGCCTGACCGAAGAAGGCCGGCGCTACCTGGACAGCGTGCGGGTTGCGCTGGAAGCCTTGTCGGAAGGCGAGCAGGCGATCAAGCAACAAGGCCAGAGCCTCAGCGGTTTATTGCAATTGGCGGCGCCCTCGGATTTTGGCCGCAATGTGCTGCTGGGGTGGCTGGATGAATTCAAGCGCGAACACCCTAACATCCGTTTGCAGTTGTTGCTCAACGACAGCAACGCCGACTTATTCCGCGACACCGTCGACATTGCCCTGCGCTTTGGTGTGCCACGCGACTCCAGCCTGGTCGCGCTGCCGGTGGTGCCGGGCCACCACCGCATTCCCTGCGCCAGCCCCGACTACCTGGCGCGCCATGGCACACCGCGCACGCCGGCAGACCTGGCGCAGCACAGCACGCTGCGCTACATGCGCCGTGGGCAGGCCAACAACACTTGGTACTTTCGTCAGGGCGCACTGCTGCAGGAAGTCGAGGTGACGGGCGATTACCTCAGCGACGACGGCGAAATCGTGCGGCGCTGGGCGCTGGCAGGCCATGGCATTGCCTACAAGGCCAACCTGGACATCGCCAGTGATATCAAGGCCGGGCGGCTGGTGCGGTTGTTGCCTGACTGGCAAGGCGAACCCACGCCGTTCAACCTGATGTGCCCCCACCGCCTGCAAGTGTCGGAACGGGTGAAAGTGCTGCACCGATTTCTGCAGGCACGCTGTCAGGCCTTGCTCAGTGCATGAAGAAACGCGCGCCGGGCTTGTTCCAGAGCCCTCGAGTCTGGTATTGCAGGGTTCACGTTTCCCTGCCATGAGGAGCTTTGCATGATTTACCGCACATTGGGCCAGTCCGGGTTGAAGGTCAGCGCACTGACACTGGGCACCATGATGTTTGGCGAACAGACCAGCACCGAAGACTCGCTGCGCATCATCGACAAGGCCTGGGACCAGGGCATCAATTTTATCGACACCGCCGACGTCTACACCGGCGGGCGTTCCGAAGAAATCGTCGGCGAGGCCATCGTTCGTCATCGCCAGGACTGGGTGGTGGCGTCCAAGGTCGGCATCGGCCCGGCGGACGGCGTGCCGAACCGCAGCGGCTTGAGCCGCAAGCGCATTTTCAACGCGCTGGAAGCCAGCTTGACGCGCCTGGACACCGACTACCTGGACATCTATTACTTGCACCGCGAAGACCATGACACGCCGCTGGAAGTCACGGTGTCGGCGATTGGCGACCTGATCCGCCAGGGCAAGATCCGCTATTGGGGCCTGTCCAACTACCGGGGCTGGCGCATCGCCGAAGTGATTCGCGTGGCCGAGCGTTTGGGCGTGGACCAGCCGATCATCAGCCAACCGCTGTACAACATCGTCAATCGCCAGGCCGAGGTCGAGCAGCTTACCGCCGCAGCCGCCTACGGCCTGGGCGTGGTGCCTTACAGCCCGTTGGCGCGCGGCGTGCTCAGCGGCAAGTACGCACCCGACGTCGCTCCTCAAGCGGGCAGCCGTGCAGCGCGTCAGGACAAGCGCATTCTGGAAACCGAATGGCGCGTGGAGTCACTGCGCGTCGCCCAACAGATTCAGCAGTACACCCAAGGGCGCGGCGTCGGCATTGTCGAGTTTGCGATTGCCTGGGTGCTGAACAACTCGGCCGTGAGCTCGGCAATTGTCGGGCCGCGCACCGAAGCGCAATGGAATGCCTACACCGGCGCGCTGGAGGTGAAGATCAGCGCTGAAGATGAGGCCTTTATTGATTCACTGGTAACGCCGGGGCATTCGTCCACGCCGGGCTTCAATGATGTGGGGCATTTTGTTTCGGGCCGCGTGGCACGCGCGTAGCGCCTGCAACGTGTAGGTGTGTATGGCGAGCGGGCTTGCCCGTGTTGGGCTGCGAAGCGGCACCATCGAGGACACCGTGTTGTGTCAGGCACAGCGCGGGGTCTGGTTTTGGGTCTGCTTTGCAGCCCAGCGCGGGGCAAGCCCGCTCGTCACAGGCGCTTGCATGAACCTGGTGTGGTGAGAAAATTTCCTGCAAAACGCCCCAAAACAGCGCAACCGTCTTGCGCCAAAAGCACCATAATCCCCTCCTGAAATATCCCCCCTATTTATAGCTATTCGTTTTCGCGAGGACAGTGTGTCTAAAGGTGTTGTGTTGTCGGTATTGGCCTCGGTGTTGTTTGCCGTGATGTATTACTTCACCTCGCTGCTCACGCCATTGAGCGGCCTGGAAATTTTCGGCTGGCGCATGTTGCTGACCGTGCCGTGCATGACCGTGTTCATGATCATCAGCGGCGAATGGCGGCGAGTCTGGGAGCTGGTGCGAATGCTGGCGGCCAGGCCGCGGCTGATCGGCGGCGTGCTGCTGTCGTCGGCCTTGCTCGGCGTGCAACTGTGGCTATTTATGTGGGCACCGCTCAATGGGCGCAGCCTGGATGTGTCGGTCGGCTACTTCCTGCTGCCGCTGACCATGGTGCTGACCGGGCGCCTGGTGTACGGCGAACGCTTGTCGCGCCTGCAGCAGATCGCGGTATTTTTTGCCGCGCTCGGCGTGCTGAACGAGTTGTATCAGGCCGGTGGTTTTTCCTGGGCAACCCTGGTGGTGATCATTGGTTACCCGATCTATTTTGTGGTGCGCAAATACCTGACCACTGATCACCTGGGCGGGTTGTGGCTGGACATGGCGCTGATGCTGCCCGTGGCCTGGTGGTTTGTGCAGCACGGTGAACAAGGTTTTGCCGTGATGGACATTCATCCAAAGCTGTATGCATTGATTCCGATGCTGGGCGTGATCAGTGCCTCGGCGCTGGTCAGCTATATCGTGGCCAGCCGGCTGTTGCCTTTCAGCCTGTTCGGGCTGCTCAGCTATGTGGAACCGGTGTTGCTGCTGGCGGTGGCGTTGATATTGGGCGAAGGCATCAAGGGCGGCCAGTGGCTGACCTATATCCCGATCTGGCTGGCGGTGATGGTGCTGGTGTACGAGGGCTTCAAGCACTTGGTGCGTCAGCGCAAAGCGTGATGCGCAGGCCATAAAAAGCCCGTCCGAGGGTGACCTCGGCCGGGCTTTTTTACGCTTAGTCGGCGGTCAATACACCACGACGCACCTGGTCACGCTCGATCGACTCGAACAGTGCCTTGAAGTTGCCCTCGCCAAACCCATCATCGCCCTTGCGCTGGATGAATTCGAAGAACACCGGGCCCATCAGGGTTTCCGAGAAGATTTGCAGCAGCAGGCGCTTGTCGCCGGCAATCGACGAACCGTCGAGCAGAATGCCACGCGCTTGCAGTTGATCCACCGGCTCGCCGTGGTTAGGCAGGCGGCCTTCGAGCATTTCGTAGTAGGTGTCTGGCGGCGCGGTCATGAAGCGCATGCCGATCTTCTTCAGCGCGTCCCAGGTCTTGACCAGGTCGTCGGTGAGGAACGCCACGTGCTGGATGCCTTCGCCGTTGAACTGCATCAGGAACTCTTCGATCTGGCCCGCGCCCTTGGACGATTCTTCGTTCAGCGGGATGCGGATCATGCCGTCCGGAGCGCTCATGGCCTTGGACGTCAGGCCGGTGTATTCGCCCTTGATATCGAAGTAGCGCGCCTCACGGAAGTTGAACAGCTTCTCGTAGAAGTTGGCCCAATAGACCATGCGCCCGCGATACACGTTGTGGGTCAGGTGGTCGATGACCTTGAGGCCGGCGCCCACCGGGTTGCGGTCCACACCTTCGAGGTACACGAAGTCGATGTCATAGATCGAGTTGCCTTCACCGAAGCGGTCGATCAGGTACAGCGGCGCGCCGCCGATGCCTTTGATGGCTGGCAGGTTAAGCTCCATCGGGCCGGTTTCGATGTGGATCGGCTGTGCGCCGAGTTCGAGCGCGCGATTGTAGGCCTGCTGCGAATCCTTGACGCGGAACGCCATGCCGCACACCGACGGGCCGTGTTCGGCCGCAAAATACGAGGCCAGGCTGTCGGGCTGGTTGTTGAGGATCAGGTTGATTTCGCCCTGGCGATACAGGTGCACGTTCTTGGAACGGTGGGAGGCGACTTTGGTGAAGCCCATGATCTCGAAGATCGGCTCCAGAGTGCCCGGGGTTGGCGATGCGAATTCGATGAATTCAAAGCCCATCAGGCCCATTGGGTTTTCGTATTGGTCTGCCATGGTGGCACCTCATCATTCTTGTCATTAACACGGGGTTATTTGCGAGCAAGGATGAGGTTGCAGGGTGGCGCACAGGACAGGCCTCGCACACTGCGCGCGAGGAAATCACCAAAGATGAGGGGGGAGCCGAGTAGCTTCATGGTTACATCAGTCTCTGACGGCCGAGGCTTGCGTGAGCGCAAGTCCATATTCTTGTATGCGTAAATCGATTCTACACAGCGTAACAGCGTTTGTCCGCACTCTTATCAAATCCTCAATGGCTTGGGCTGCGCAAGGGGTTTGTTGCACAGATGGATGCCCAGCAGGATCACCGCCCCGCCCACCAGCATCGGCGTGCTCAGGTGCTCATCCAGCAGCATGGCGCCGCAGATCACTGCCGTCAGCGGGTTGAGCGCGATGAACACGCCGGCGCGGGTTGCGCCGATACGGCGAATGCCGTCATACCAGGCGATGTAAGCCAGCGCCGAGCCGAACACGCCCAGGTACAGCAGGCTGAGCATTTGCGGTAAATGGATCGCGCTCAGGGCTTTTAATGTGAGCTTGCCACCGACCAGTGTGGTGACCGTCAACATCGCCGTGCCCAGCAAGATCGACCAGGTCACCGTCTGCAATGGCCCCAGGCTCTGGTTGAGGCTGCGGGAAAACAGCGAGTAGGCGCCCCACCCCAACACACAGCCAAAAATCAGCAGATCGCCCAGCCAGGCGTTGGCCGCACCCTGCAGCACTTGGGGATTGCGGCTGATGATGACCGCACCCGCGCCGCCCAGGCACAAGGCAATGCCCAGGCATCTGGCCGTGCCTAGCCGCTCCTTGAACAGCCACCACGAACCCAGGCCGATCACCGCCGGGTTCAAGGCCACGATCAGCGACGCCCGCGACGCATTGATGTAATTCAGACCGTAGAAGAAACACAGGTTGTAGAAAAAGATTCCGCAGAACCCCAGCATTGCCAACTGCGCGAGTTGCCTGGCGCTGGGCCGCGCCAGGCGCACGCGTGCCAGGGCCATGAAGCCCAGCAGCGCTGCGCTGGCCAACACAAAACGCAGCGTGGCCGCCAGCAGCGGCTCCACGTCGGCTGCCAGGTAGCGGCCGGCCACAAAGGTCGCGCCCCAGATCATGGTGACAGCAGCAAGTTTGAGGTAAGTCAGGCGATCGGGAGAGGACGTCATCGGTGAGGCTCAGTAGATGTCAGGATTGGGATATCCTCTGGCTAATGACTGATCATCGTAAAATGAGTAATTGCTCATGACCCTTACGCAGCTGCAAATCTTCTCGCGCGTGGCCGAGCTGCAAAGCTTCACCCACACCGCCCACCGCCTGGGCATCAGCCAGTCAGCCGTGTCGCATGCCATCAAGGCCCTTGAGCAGGAACTGGGCGTCGAACTGTTCCGGCGCCATCAGTCCCAGGTCGAACTCAGTGATATCGGCCAGCAATTGCTGATGCGTGCGCGCACCTTGCTGGGCGTGGCCGACACCCTGCAACAGGAAGCCTCGGATGCGCGGGGCATGAAGCGCGGCACGCTGCGCATCGGCTCTTTTGGCCCGACTTCGTCCAATCGTCTGCTGCCGCGCATTCTCGAGCCATTCAGGCGTCAGCATCCGGGCATTGAGGTACACGTGGACGAAGGCCCGGACCGCCAAGTGATCCAGTGGCTGGACGAGCGGCGCATCGACGTGGGATTTGTGGTGCTGGAACAGGAGCGCTTCGATACGTTTGCGCTGTTCAACGACCAGATGGTCGCCCTGCTGCCCGCTGCGCACCCGCTGGCTGCGCAGCCTTGCGTGACTTTGAAGGCGCTGTGTGACGACCCGTTCATTCTCACCGACGCCGGCTCGCAGGAGCTGGTCTCGCGATTGTTCAGCAGCGCGCGACTAACCCCGACTGTGCGTTACCGCTGCTCGCAACTGCTCAGTACGCTTGCGGCAGTAAGCCGCGGCGACGGCGTGAGTGTGGTGGCGCAGGCGTCCTTGCCGCAGACGCCAGACGCACGTTACCAGGTGCGCCCGCTGTCGCCACGGGTGGGCCGGGACATTGGCCTGGCGGTGCTGGACCAACGTCAGTCGACACCTGCGACCCTGGCGTTTATCCAATTGGCGCAGACGCTGAACTTCCAGCGGGGCTGACTCACCTGACCGCCAGGTACAGCGAGCTTATTTCGCACGCGCCATCTATCATTTGATGTATCTGATTAGCCCTTCGGGGCTTTTCCCATCCTGCGACAGGCCGTCTCTCCATGCCCCTGACCGTAAACGGCCCGCGAAAACGCGCCACCCGCTATTTGCTTACCACCCTCAGTGGCCTGCTGCCGATCGCGCTGGGGATGGTCATTCTGCACTGGCAAGCCGAACGCACGCTGCAACAAAGCACTGCGCAAACCGCCCGTGAAGCCGTGCGCCAGTTTGACCTGATGCTCGATAACACCACCCTCGCCGCCCAGGCTTTGCTGCCACTGGCGGGTCAGCCGTGCGACAACGGCGCGCAGCTGGCGCTGCGTGAACAAGTCACGCGCCGGCCCTTTGTGCGCGCAACAACGTTGTCCTGGCAGAAAAACATCTATTGCAGCTCGCTGTTCGGCGATCACTACCAGTCAGCGGTCAACCCGGATGATTACGTGGACGGGAGCCTGTGGTTGATGAATGGCAATCCGGTCACACCCGATACCGCGCTGCTGGTTAACCGGCTGGTCGAAGGCGACAAGGCGGCGTTCGCCTCGATTGATGGTTATCACCTGACCAACGCCTTGCGCTTGATCAGCCGTTACGCACACCTGGTGTTGCAAGTGGGCCCCAACTGGCTGGATGCTGACGGCAAGGTGCACAACACGCCCGTGCCGGTGTTCGAGGTGGCCCATCACCACCTGGCCTCGCAGCGCTATCACTACAGTGTCGACGCCGGCATGCCGGCCGGTGAAGTGTGGCGGTACATGGAAGCGCGCTATCCGGCCCTGTTCAGCCTGCTGGTGTTTTTTGGCGTACTGTCGGGCGTGCTTGCGCACTGGCTGCAAAAGCGCTCGTCTGCGCCCACCCATGAACTGCAACGCGCCTTGGGTGCCAACGAGTTCATTCCGTACTTTCAACCCGTGGTCCGCGGCGACACGCGTGAATGGGCCGGCTGTGAAGTGCTGATGCGTTGGCAGCACCCGAAAGAAGGCCTGGTGCGTCCCGACCTGTTTATCCCGTTGGCGGAGCATTCCGGCCTGATCGTGCCGATGACCCGCGCCTTGCTGCACCAGACGGCGGCGCAGTTGGCCCCGCATGCCGCGCGCTGGCGTCCGGGCTTTCATATTGGCGTGAATATCACGGCACGCCACTGTGAGGATCTGGACCTGGTGGAAGATTGTCGAACGTTTCTCGCCGCGTTCGCCCCAGGCCAAGTGACGCTGGTGCTGGAGTTGACCGAGCGTGAACTGATCAAGCCTACGGATATCACGCGTCAGCTGTTCGACGCCCTGCATCAACTGGGCGTGATGATTGCCATTGATGACTTCGGTACCGGGCACTCCAGCCTCGGTTACTTGCGCAACTTCAATGTCGATTACTTGAAAATCGATCAAAGCTTTGTCGCCATGATTGGCGCTGATGCACTTTCACGGCATATCCTCGACAGCATCATCGAACTCTCCGGCAAGCTGGACCTGGGCATCGTGGCCGAGGGCGTGGAAACAGCAGAGCAATGTGAATATCTGGCGGCGCACGGTGTGGATTTTCTGCAGGGTTACCTGTTTGGCCGACCACTCCCCGGTGACGAATTCATTAAGTCGCTGGCCAGCCATTGAATAGCCACTCATTACGCTTGATGAAATAATCTTATTTAGGTAAACGACATGATTTACTCGTGGGGCATTAACTACTACAATTTTTCCTGCCTGTGCTGAACTCGCAGAAAGGCCTCTTTCTTTGAGTCACCTTATAAGCGCTTGGCTTATAGCTTTGTCTGCAGTTGATATCAGCAAACTACATTATTGGAGTACAGATTTTGTCCAGACTCGCCGAATTTCGCGCAGCAGAAAAAGCCCTTCAAGAGCAGCTGGCCCAGCTGGAATCACTGAAGAACGACGCCGGCCTGAAGAAAGAAATAGAATTCGAAGAAAAGCTGCAAGGCTTGATGAAGCACTACGGCAAAGGCCTGCGCGACATCATCGCGATCCTTGACCCTCACCCTGCCAAGGCCGGTGCTGCAACGGCCGCCGCCCCTAAACAGCGCCGCGCACGCGTGGTCAAGGTGTACCATAACCCGCACACCGGCGAGCTGATCGAGACTAAAGGCGGCAACCACCGCGGCCTCAAAGCCTGGAAAGAACAGTATGGCGCCGCCACTGTAGATTCCTGGCTTCGCGGCTGATCGCACTGCACTAACAAAAAGCCCCGCTGATGCGGGGCTTTTTTTGTTTAAGGATTCGAAAACGAACTTAACTAACATTTCACTTTGTTCAAATCCGATCAACCTGGCACATTCAAAGTTTCAGGCTGTCGCGTACCGATCCGACTTCGCCCTGGCTGGCCTCATAGGCTTCGGCTTGGCCGGCGTATGAAAAAACATAGGCTTTGTCAGTATCTACCGCACCGACTAATGTTTGCGACAACACGTGCCGCCCATTCTCGGTAATCACGCAAGTTGTTTCCAATGCATCAAGACGGCTCAATGTGGTTGGGTGCATCTTGGTGCACACGCTTTGATAACCGCTGCCGGCAAAGTCTTTCTGGATGGATTTACGCATTTCCAGCAACACGCCTTGAAGATTAACTTTATGACCCGCCTCGATCGGCGTGCCGGTCAACTCCATGACCATCAAGGTATTGCCATTTTCGTCATTTTTGATCGCGCGCTGGCGAGACACGGCCTGGGGTTTTACCGGGGCTTCGCCGTCCGGCTCCACTTCCTCGACTTGCCAGCCACTGGGCCAGTGAATTTCCGGGTCGGCCGCCAGTACGAACGGGCTGCCCAGCAGTAGACACAACGAGCTCAACAGCGATTTACGAAATTCGATCATTGCAAAAAACGCCCAAGGTTCAAGCGTCAAAGTTTGAGCCCCGGCACCCGCTGGTCGCAAGCGCTGCGTGACCTTTTTCATTTGGCGCAGTGGGCGGCCCTTGCGTATCATGGCTCGGCTGCATGGACGCTTGCCGCAAGCCAACGGACCGCGCCTATCATTTCAAGTCGCGTTTGCCCCATTTTTTTCTGGAGGGCCCATGAGCCTGCACGAACTGAACACTTTCCCGGGCGTCACCGCCCAGCCTGACACCGCCACCACGAACTTCGTGTTCAACCACACCATGCTGCGGGTCAAGGACATCACCAAGTCGCTGGATTTCTACACCCGCGTCCTGGGTTTTTCCCTGGTTGAAAAGCGCGACTTCCCGGAAGCCGAATTCAGCCTGTACTTCCTGGCCCTGGTGGACAAGGCTCAGATCCCGGCCGACGCCGCTGAACGCACCCAGTGGATGAAGTCGATCCCGGGCATCCTGGAACTGACCCACAACCACGGCACCGAAAACGATGCCGACTTCGCATACCACAACGGCAACACCGACCCGCGTGGCTTTGGCCACATCTGCATTTCGGTGCCGGACATTGTCGCTGCGTGCGAACGCTTCGAAGCCCTGGGCTGCGACTTCCAGAAGCGCCTGACCGACGGCCGCATGAAAAGCCTGGCCTTCATCAAGGACCCGGATGCGTACTGGGTCGAGATTATTCAGCCAGCGCCGATGTAAAAGCCTCGCGCAATAAAAAAACCCCATGATCACTCATGGGGTTTTTCATTTCCGGGTCCGACTTTACGCAGGTGCGGAAGTGCGGATCAGGTGATCAAACGCGCTCAGGGAAGCCTTGGCGCCCTCGCCTACCGCAATCACGATTTGCTTGTACGGTACGGTGGTGACGTCACCGGCGGCGAATACACCTGGCAGCGAAGTTTCACCACGCGCATCGACAATGATCTCGCCACGTGGGGTCAGCTCCACTGTGCCTTTGAGCCAGTCAGTGTTGGGCAACAAGCCGATCTGGACAAAGATGCCTTCCAGGTCGAGGGTCTTGAACTCGCCACTGTCGCGATCCTTGTACGCCAGGCCAGTGACTTTCTGACCATCACCTTTTACTTCACTGGTCAGCGCACTGGTGATTACGTCGACGTTCGGCAGGCTGTAGAGCTTGCGCTGCAACACGGCATCGGCGCGCAACTTGCTGTCGAATTCAAGCAAGGTCACGTGGCTGACGATACCCGCCAGGTCGATAGCCGCTTCAACGCCAGAGTTACCACCGCCGATCACGGCCACGCGCTTGCCTTTGAACAGCGGACCATCGCAGTGCGGGCAGAAGCAGACGCCTTTGGCTTTGTATTCCTGCTCGCCCGGCACACCCATTTCCCGCCAGCGGGCGCCAGTGGCCAGGATCACGGTCTTGGACTTGAGGGTCGCACCACTTTCGAAGCGAATCTCGTGCAAGTCACCGGCGTTTTTTGCAGGGATCAAGCTGCTGGCACGCTGCAGGTTCATGATGTCCACGTCGTACTGACGCACGTGGGCTTCCAGGGCGCTGGCCAGCTTCGGCCCTTCGGTCTCCTGCACCGAGATGAAGTTCTCGATGGACATGGTGTCCAGCACTTGCCCGCCGAAGCGTTCAGCCGCCACACCCGTGCGGATGCCCTTACGTGCGGCGTAGATAGCGGCCGCCGAACCGGCTGGCCCACCGCCGACTACCAGAACATCAAAGGCGTCTTTGGCGCTGATTTTTTCTGCTGCTTTTTCGATGCCGCTGGTGTCGAGCTTGGCGAGGATTTCTTCCAGGCCCATGCGCCCCTGACCAAAGTTCACGCCATTGAGGTACACGCTCGGTACCGCCATGATCTGGCGCTCATCGACTTCAGCCTGGAACAGCGCACCGTCGATGGCAACGTGGCGGATGTTCGGGTTGAGCACGGCCATCAGGTTCAGTGCCTGGACCACGTCGGGGCAGTTCTGGCAGGACAGCGAGAAGTATGTCTCGAAGCTGAACTCGCCTTTGAGGGCCCGAATCTGTTCAATCACTTCGACACTGGCCTTCGACGGGTGGCCACCGACTTGCAGCAGGGCCAGCACCAGCGAAGTGAATTCATGGCCCATGGGGATGCCGGCGAAACGCAGGCTGATATCGGCACCCGGGCGATTGATGGAGAACGACGGCTTGCGCGCATCATCGCCATCGGTTTTCAGAGTAATCAGCGTGGTGAGGCTGGTTACGTCTTGCAAAAGGGCAAGCATTTCCTGGGATTTCGCACCGTCGTCGAGGGAAGCGACGATCTCGATCGGCTGGGTGACCCGTTCCAGGTATGACTTCAACTGGGCTTTAAGATTGGCGTCCAACATACGGGCGATTTCCTATTAATTCGGTTTATTGCAAACAAAAAACGCCCGAGCGAATCTCGCCCGGGCGTTTTGAGGGCGGTTGCGGCTTACTTAAGTGCAGAGTTCCGCCCTTGGTGCTTCACAGACTTAGATCTTGCCGACCAGGTCCAGGGACGGAGCCAACGTCGCTTCGCCTTCTTTCCACTTGGCTGGGCATACTTCGCCTGGGTGGGCAGCTACGTATTGAGCAGCTTTGATTTTGCGCAGCAGCTCGGAAGCGTCACGGCCAACACCACCGTCGTTCAGTTCAACGATCTTGATCTTGCCTTCTGGGTCGATCACGAAGGTGCCGCGGTCTGCCAGGCCAGCTTCTTCGATCAGTACGTCGAAGTTGCGGGAGATGGTCAGGGTTGGGTCGCCGATCATGGTGTACTGGATTTTGCCGATGGCTG